>Ga0315549_1000779_pt1 | contig 36529 bp, 35 predicted proteins | sample SalMarSW160200MG_FD_203101 | JGI IMG/M metagenome (GOLD analysis project Ga0315549, IMG submission 203101) | Salt marsh sediment microbial communities from the Plum Island Ecosystem LTER, Massachusetts, United States - Salt Marsh Sediment SW1601-200 ... | reverse complement strand
TCCTAAAGCTGTACAAGACCGCCTTAAAACGTTCTACCATGTCAAGCCGCTGCCTTCTGAAAGAACCATTGCTCGTATACTGGTACGCCACGGCTTGACCCATGGCAGGACAGGTTTTTACTCATGAATTTTAAAAATGGGATGAGAGAAGATAGGAAAATGAACCTGTCTTCGAGGAGCTTGGAAACTTCAAAAATAATTGTCGGCTGACCTCAATTTTAATTGTCGCCAGACTTCAAAAATAATTGTCGCTTGACACCCAATCATACCACCAACACCTCTTGCGAACCGTCCCTACAGCATCCAGGGCCGATTTGCCGGAGATGTAACCATAAGAATCCCTATGGAACATCGGCTCCACTGTTGGTTCCAGATACATTTTGACCACCATTTGCGCAACACGATCCGATACGGCTGGTATACCCAGCCTCCTGGATCGCCCATCACTTTTGGGAATATCTACCGTGCGAACCGGCGGCGGAAAATAACTCCCCGAGGACATCCGATTCCAGATCTTATACAGGTTATCCTTAAGATTAACCTCAAAATCTTTGATCGATTGACCATCGACTCCGGCTGCACCTCGGTTCGCCTTTACTCGACGATAGCTCTCCCAAACAACCTGCTTGGAAATACTGAATGGCTTTGTTTTAGTCAAAGGCTCCTCCCATCTCTGGTTGACCGTATCACTAAAACCAGACAGCACAACCCCTTCGCTCCATCTGCATTACACAGACTTCATCACTACTACGGGTTGTTCCGCCCCCGTGTCTCGCATCGGTACTCTTACACTTGTGGGGCCTCCACTTGCATTTCTCCCTTAACATCGAGACGACAGGTTCCCACGTTCCACACAAAAGCCTGGATCAAGTTCATGCCATCTCTATGCCGGACGCCGCCCAGCCAGTAAACAGGCTCCCTCTGGACTTATCCTGGAGTTGTCTGAGCACCCCAGTTCTGACGTCATCCCAGATATTTCGACACCTCATCGATGGTTCGCGGTTGCTCATCTCCTTGATCCTTACCTGATCCCGTCTAACGGGACCTTTTCCTTAACGCTCACCACACCGGCTCTTTACCAGCGCAGCTTAAGGCGGTTTGAAACCTGCTCCTGCAAGCCGGTTCCGAGGGGCCTACCCTCATCTTTTGTGCAGTTACGCACACTTTCTTTATATTTAAAGTGCGCTCGTGGCACACTCAGACATATCCCAGGTTTTCGAAACAGTTGATACTCTGAGGGGGTAGATGGATATCAGAAACTATCGCTTTCTATGATAATCAGATACGCGAGATCATGCACCTTGATAATGTTGGTCTGATCCATTAGGTCAATATTAATATTTGATCGCCAGGAACTTCCTGCTCGAACGTCTCATTTGACAACTCAACCTTTTATGGCGAACCTAACATGCTGATATTAAATCTATAAATATGCTTATTCACAACACAAGGTTTGACACCAATCCCAAAGTTGTGACAAAGCTCCCTTTCAAAAAACCAGCTAAATTCTACATAATTTTCACCGCCTTTTACTCTTCCTTTCTTTATATATAGTGACATATTTCTATAAAAATTTAACAAAAAAATATTTTTTTATGAAAGGGGGTTGACTTTTTCAGTCAACCTCATATATTAAACATAAGGTTGACTGAATTGATCAACCGAACAACCTTTTCAACCTATTTTCAGATTGTTTTATTTATGGGAGTAACCAACAAAAATGAAGAAAGAAATAGATAAAAGTTTTGGCTTACTTCTAAAGGAGTTAAGAAAGGAAAAAGGATTGAGCATTAAAAAATTGGGCTCACAACTTGATATAAATTATAGTTATATAAGTAAGCTTGAAAATAACCACACCACCCCTTCTGAGGATTTTATAAAAAAAATTGCTGCTATTTTTGATTATGATAAAGAAGAATTAATGTTAAGGGCTGGAAAAATACCGGATGATATTATTGAAATCCTCCGAAGTAATCCCAAAGAGGCTGTAAAATTCTTGAGACAAAAATTTGAGAGCTGAGGAGAGCACAATCAGAGAGAATTTCCTTCAAATTATTGAAAGTGAAGCCTCAATTGACAACCGGTTTGTTAATGTCAAGCGCATTGATGCAAATGGTGGAAGGGGAAATTTTTCATTAGTATTCACTGCTTTTGACGAACAAACAGATAAAAAAGTTGTTCTCAAGTTTTTTGATCCCTTAAAAAACGGAAATATTGATAGATTACAAAGGTTTAGAAGGGAAGGAGAAATGCTATCAATCCTATCTGAAGAGCCTTATGTAATAAATAGCGTAATTGATAGTGTTGGTAAACTGCATAAAGTTTTTATAGATCCAGGATCTAAAATTCAAATTCCATGGCTTTTTGAATATATTGCTATGGAAAAGGCGGATTTCAATATTGAAGATTTTATAGATAAGAAAAACCCTAAAGCAATAGAAATTTTATCCATTTTTAAGGAGATGTTTAAAGCTGTTATAAGAGTTCATAATAGGAATATTTGTCATAGGGATCTAAAACCAGATAATTTTTTGGTCATTGGTAATAGTGTTTTACTATCTGATTTTGGTACTGCTAAAAGTCTTGACGGTTCGATGCCTGATATTAGACATGAATATGATTTGCCTATTGGAAACGTTAAATACTTTGCTCCTGAACTATTTTTATCAATAGGAATAGCAGATAAATATGCTTACAATGCCGATATGTTTTCTTTGGGCGCTATATTGTTTGAGTTGTTTACGAATACAACACTAACTTCTCAAATATATGATAAAGAATTTTTTAGGAGAATTGAACTGATCAATCAAGTCTTATCGAAAATGCAACCGGACAAAAGGCTAGAGGCGTATAAAGAACTATCCAAAGATTTAGACAGGGATGTAAATCTTCCTGAAATATTTTCCTATAATGACAAAGTGCCTAATTCAATAAAATTTCAAATTGACAAACTTTACAAATCGTTAGCTCACATAAATTTTACCAGACGTTTGAATAAACCTTTATCTGTACATAGACAAATAGATATAAGTTTAAAAATCCTGACGAATGAAATGAGTTACAAAAAATGGAAAGCGGAAAAACGTAAACGAGCAAGAATTAGAGAAGAAAGAAATAGGAGTAAGAGGGCCAGCCATGCTGACAAATAAGAGCGATATAAAAAGCCTTAATGAATTAATTATTGAGAAAGAAACCTTGTGTGCTGAACTTGAAGCTGGAAATCCATTTTTTAATAATCAGGAGTTTGTTTTTTCACAAAAAGATGATGATATTGAACAGGAAGAGTCCTGCCAAATGGAGCCTGAAGAGATTCATAGTGAAGCTATAGATAAAATTTTGAATGAAGGTTTGAGGGTGGCGCTGAATAGGGCACATAGAAACCCTCAAAATCCAGCACTAGCGAACGAAGCTGCTCTTGAGTACCTAAAAAGTGGGAGAGTCCAGGAAGCTATTGAAGGATTTAAAAAGGCTTTATCAATCGAAAAAACACATTTACCAGCAATTGCAAACTTAGCAAGATGTCATTCAATTAGGGGAGATATAGACAAAGCTCTGGAGATTTACGAAGATTTGGAGCGAATGACTACTAATGATGTTAGGTTTCTATCAAATATCGCATTACTCTATTTTCGTAAGAAAGATTTTGATAAATCTCTACAATATTTAAAGAGAGCTTTAAATGTAGACTCTGAAAATCATTCTGTATTGAATAATTCAGGGCTAGTTTATTTAGCAAAAAATAATATTAGCAATGCTATCTCATTGATTAGAAGAGCCGTCAAAATAAAAAATGACGATTATATTGCATACAACAATTTAGGAGTTTGCTATTTAGCTCTAAACAACTATCAAAAAGCCCTTCATTATTTCAAAATAGCGCACAAACTAAATAAATTAGCTAGAGATGTAATCAAAAATATTACAAATACATACCTTAGGAATGGAGATCACAATAGTGCAGTCGAAATTTTAGATGAATATTTGAGAGTTCACCCGGAGGATTTTGAGCTTAGAAATCTTATAGGTTGGTCTTATTTCAATTTGGGCGAATACAAGAAATGTATGAAACAGTTAAAGCAGTCTTTTAATTACACTAAAGAAGAAGAGATAAATAAGGTTGCTTCTTTATATAATAACATGGCGGTTGTTTATGAAAAAATGGAAGACAAAAGGAAGGCCCTTGAATCCTATTCTAAGTCGTTGGAGACAAACCCTAATGCTGATGTAATTGTATTAAATAATTTAATTACATTCTCTTTTGAGTATTTTAATTTAGAGAATACTAAAAAGCTGATTGACAGTGCATTAGAAATACATCCAGATAACCCTGTACTTTTAAATTATCTCGGCAGATTCTATGAGGAAAATCATAATTATGAGGAGGCCAAGGAGATTTATTGTAGAGTTCTTCAAATAGATAAGAAAAACCTTTTTCCATACTTGCGTTTATCCTCAATCGATATGGATGTCTTCGAAAAAATATCAGATGCTTTGCCAATTTTGGAGGAAGGTCTAGTTCTATTCCCTGAAAGTATAGCCTTGATAAATAATTATGCATACTGTCAACTATTAATAGGGAATATTCCAAAAGCAAAAGAATATTTGGAGAAAGTAAAAAATGTAGAAGATATCTACCTATCTGCTACAAAAGGATTATTATCAATAAAAGAGGGGGATATCCCAGAGGGGAGAAGGTTATATAATAGGGCGGCTTTTCTTGCTAAGAAAGATAAAGACCTTTGGGCACGTGTTAACCAGAAGAAATCTCTTGAGCTTGGTAAATATTATTTAAGTGTCGGTAACAAAAGAGAAGCAATACGTCTATTAGAAAAAGGATTGAAATTCAGATCTAAAGAGAGATATTTTGAAGACAAAATTATTAGGATGTTGAATGGTATTAAGAAATTGAAATAGTCAGATAATATCTTTAACATTAACTGTAACAACACGAAATAATTGTATGGGTTTTTCTTTTTATTGGCCAAATTATTTTTCTAAGGTTAGCAATTTTTCATGCCTACAAGAATCATTGAAACCCGTAAAGGGGACCTGAAAATTATTATCGGTGACGCTCTGAAGGAATTGAAAAAATTTCCAGAACAATCATTTCAGTGCTGTGTTACATCTCCGCCTTACTGGGGGCTTAGGGATTACGGAATTGAGGGGCAAATCGGCGCAGAAATGGATGTTAATGATTATGTAGCTAATCTCGTTGATGTGTTCAGAGAGGTAAAGCGGACGCTCAGGGATGATGGCACGTTATGGCTCAACATTGGAGATTCATACACCTCCGGCAATAGGAAGTGGCGACAGAGCGATAAGAAAAATCCTGCAAGGGGGATGGATTATAGGCCTCCCACCCCTAAGGGCTTAAAGCCTAAAGATTTGATTGGAGTGCCGTGGAAAGTGGCTTTTGCATTGCAAGCTGACGGATGGTATCTGCGTTCTGATATTATTTGGCATAAACCTAACTGCCAGCCTGAATCTGTCAAGGATAGGCCAACGCAGTCGCATGAATACGTGTTCCTTTTCTCTAAATCCAAATTTTATTATTATGATTACAAAGCTGTTATGGAGATAGGGACAAACGGAAAGAAAAAGAACAAGCGCAGTGTGTGGTCAATCAATACCAATGGATTCAAAGGTGCTCATTTTGCCGTATTCCCACCAGAACTCGTTGAACCATGCATAATTGCTGGCAGCAAGAAAGGTTCTGTTGTTATAGATCCTTTTTTCGGTTCTGGTACAGTCGGCGAGGTTTGCATCAAAAATAAGCGGGAATGCATAGGGATTGAACTGAAACCAGAATATGCAGAGATAGCGATTAGGAGGATGAAAAACACCAACCTTCAGTTATTTTAATTTCTTAACAGGCGCAAAAATCCATTCAGCGTGAACCGTACAATATGATTTATCAAGAGCTTTAATCTGAAGTTTTCTTTCACCGCCACCGTCAAAATATAATTCAAACTTCTTTTTCTTTTCCGTTCCAAACAATCCACCCTTATCCTTACCATATACCCTACAATAACCAGGTTTGGGCATCTGGGTGCTCTGATGCATCATTTGAAACTTGCCATCTTTAGCTTCAAGCAAAAGGTCTTTAGGAATCTCTACAAGCTCATAATGCCAGTCGCTTTTAGGAGGTTTGTCGATTCTTCTCAGGGTTAGGATTCGGTCATAAGATCTCATGTGATTAAAAAACTGCTCACGCAGCCCTACCAGGTCTTCTTTTTTATCAGACCAGTCACCTTTACCAAGCTCGTGGAATTTTGATATGTGAATGTATTCTTTCTTTATGTTTTTGTCAGCTTGAGTCTTTAAAGAAAATTTCTGGTCTTGGATTGTAATGTCATCACCGGGATTACCAGATGGTGATTTTTTTGCAGGGATTCCGTTACGATTGAGGATTGTTTCCAGGGCAAATTCAAACCTGTCTTTAGTGAAAGACTGTCGGGAAAATGTATGATGGTCTCTGAGGGCATCACCGAAATCATGCAAAACTTCCTCAGTTATAATATCAGAATCAGGGTTTTTTGTGAACTTATGAGAAGTCTGGAATTGTTCGATTAGTTCGCTGATCCACCCAATCTGCGTATCTGTAAGTTCATACAGTTTTAAAGAAACAGCCTTAACAAGATTTTCTTTTTTTGGATCTTTCGGCATGCCTGAAGATCTTCCTCTCTGTTATTAGCTGAAATTTTTTCAGATGCCTATCACAATTTGAAATTAAACTCAAATTTTAACTAAATATCCTCCAAAACCTAAATCTTTGGTAACGTTCAAAAGTTATGGCATCGAAGGGTTTCAGCAAAAAGGATACGAATACTGAAGTTCCCTTCAATACCAAGTTTTTGTTTCCAGTATTTTTTCCATTTCTCTTTAGAGTATTTTTTTAAAATGATAATATGGGACAATTTAGATACTGTTTTATCAGAGAATCGGCATTATATTTTGGGTATATTTCTTACAGATCACAGTTGCAACCAAGTCTTTGATAAGAGAATAATACTATAGAAATCATGCTTTCTGAGATCTGAGGTACCTTGCCAGCATTTGGGCTACAAACAATTACGGAGGCATTTTGATATCTGTAAGATTTTAGGCTTAAAATTCCTGCCCATAGCATTTACATGAAATAATGGTTAAATGCATAGACGTTGGAGATATCTGAAATCTTAAAACGTCCGGCGTCAGGGGCGGCGGGCTTTTTCGCCGTCCCTTACACGCTGATGTTAGATTTTTAATCTTGTGCAGTGATGGCTTTCCAGATAGCCTCTCCTGAAATCCATATTACTGCAAGGCCGCCAAGAAAAACATATAGTCGCTCGTTATCACCAATACCTATCACTTGTTTATCAAAAGATAAAAGGCAGACCTTAACACCCGCAGATATTGCTGCACATGTTAAAAAAACTACTAAACCTTCTGCCAACTTGGGTTTAGGACGATTAAATTTACAAGTTGCAATAAATAGAGCAATAATACCAAGGAGACCAAGGACTATTCCAACAATCGAATATATATCAGTCATAGCCTGCCTCCTTTTTCCTCCTACGAGCAATTAAAAGAGAAAACACACCTGCTCCAATGCTCACGAGAATACCTGCTATTCCTAAAAATACTTTGAATAGTTCTTCATGCTCTAAAAGATAACCATAAAGGAATGGGAATATAGTTGCGAGGCCAGCAATAGCTGCAATCAAAGCGGATATTAACCAGGATATTCTTGACATACTTATTACCTCTTCATTTTGAATCTAACCAAATCACCGGCTTCAAATGAAGCACAGCGGAATTCCCGTCCGAGTGCATAGGATGGTTTGCATCATATGCTGACGTCTTGAATGGCAAATCCTTTTACCTTCTTAATGAAATCTCCCAAGTGCTTTGGTGGTATATCAGTGATCCAGTCAATTAGCTTCTTCTTGGCAATAGCCGTTCCTTTGGAATCGCTCAATGCCCACGCTGGATTATCTGAATCGTCATCCTCTGCAAAGCGGAAAACATGCTCAAGAAATTCACCAATGTTGGAAATAACCCCGTCATGTATAAACTCGTCTAATTTACAGACTATCGCGTTCTGAAAGTCCAAGTGCACATCGTTGTATCTTCCGGTATCCAGATAAGGAAGGTATTTTGCGTTTGTGAGGATTAGGTCCAGGCCACCACTATACCTCCACCTGGACATTTTTTCCAGTCCTTTTCTGAACCGGTTGAAATTATCGTCGTCGAACTCAACATCGTCATAGTAAGGTCGACGATGGCGGAACCCGAAACCAATATCGTGTGGGCTGTCTTTACTCGTGGACCACATACGTTCATACCCAGCCCAGAAAAAATCAGTAATATCTCCGGAACGAATATTATAGTAGTAGAATCGCGGATACAAATGCTCTCGTGCTATCTTACTCTCAGGATGAGCAAAAAGGATTCCAACCAGCATAACTTTTTCGGTGTCAATTTCAATCGTTCCCGACGTGAAGAATCCCATATCCCCCATGTCCGAGAAATATCGCATAAATGTGTACAAATCATCCGTGTTACCGTTCCATGCAACCTTTAAAAATCGCTGTCTTAGTAGTCGTTGCATATGTCTATACGATGGAGATAGAATCATATCTCGCTCCCATATTTTGATACCAGCATTAGATATTGACTATCCGGCGTTTTTTTGTGCCGTATTGGGATGTTAACTATCCGTTTATATAAGAACCATATATGGAATAAAAAATAGCCAGATCACTAACCGTGAATTTAAAAACATACTATCAAAACAGAATTATCGAAATGACAGATATATTGAGACTATAGCACGGAATTGGATCTTTTAAAAACGTGTGTTTTTTTGCCACCTAAATTTGATCTTATTACAAATATCGTACAATAGCCATTGTCAAGTCAAGTAAAGCTTGTTTTTTACCATTGTCAAATTATCTTTGTCCAATGACAATTCATCTAATGAATTTATAGCATCCCGGTTGCTGTTCGGGATTAAATGACCGTAAATATCAACCGTCATTTGAATGCTTGAATGTCCCAACTGCTCTTTGACATAGACCGGACTTTTGCCCTTGCTCAAAAGCAAGCTGGCAAATGTATGTCGTATGTCATGGAAACGCATATTCCTTAGACCGGCTTTTGTCAGAAGACGCTTCCAAATGTTACGAATCGTATTTTGTGAGGTCGGTTCTCCCTTAGTGCTCTGATTCGTAAGTTCGATGACGTATTTTTTTATATTGTTTCACCGCCCGCTTGTCCCGCCCCTGCGGGGCTTCGCTTGAGACGCAAAGGCCGCAGAGTTAAATATTATTTCTTTTGCCGTTGAGGGGACGGCAAAAGAAAACAGCTCAACCTTTATAAAAGTAATATTGTATTGAAATACAGGTAGTTATTTCTTTATCCCACAGGGATGCATTTTTTTGCTTTCCGGCCTCTCAGCGGAAAGCAAAAAAGAAACAAATTCTCTGAGACCTCTGCGACTCAGCGGTGATTTTAAGTTGTCCAATTATAATACGATACCGTATTTAAGAATACGTGTACTTAGTGTGAAAAATGGTTTCAATTATTCCCTCGCCGGATTCCAGAGCCTGTTTTTTTCGTATTCTAAATAAAGTCCGGAGGATAAAGACGATTTGCTTTCAATGTCCGTCCATATAAGCAGGCTTGAAAATGTTTACAAGCTGCTCTGTTTTGTATAATTTTACGATGGCAAGAGCCTAAAGCCAGGTGCCTTTCATGCCTCCCACTTACCCGCCTCGTGGATTGGACTAAGTTTTCATACGGGTTTTTGGTTATAGCTTTTTGCTGTTGACAATATCCCTATAATTGGTATATTTGAGCAATGACATGGACGGTCACCGTTAAAAAGAAAGCGGAAAAGCAATTTCGCAAACTTCCGGTCGGTGTCACCAAAGCGCTGGTTCGGCTTTTGAGAGAAATCGAACTTTACGGCCCTTACAGAAACAATTGGCAAAACTATGGATCATTGGGCAAGAATCGCTTTCATTGCCATTTAAAAAAGGGACATCCGACTTACGTGGCCGTCTGGTAAATAAAAGACAAAGAAATTTGTTTGATTGAGGTGACCTATGCTGGAACACACGAAAAAGCCCCCTATTGAGCTCAAATTCATCGGGCCGCCTACGAATAAGGATAAGGCAATTGCGGCACTGAAGTCCTTGGGCTTTGTGAACGTTTCCGAGTCAGTTCCTTGGCGGGACCTATTTCCGGAATATTCGGATGAAGATTCGCCGGGTGTGTGCCTTGCCGGATCACGGGTGAAAGAGGGGTTAACCCAAAAACAGCTTTCGGAATTGACCGGTATTCCGCAGAGCCACATTTCCGAAATGGAAAACGGCAAACGACCGATCGGCAAGAAGCGAGCAAAAATTCTTGCCAAAGCTCTCAAGGTGGGGTACAAGGTTTTTCTTTGAAACAGGGTGCGTATAGGGTGCAAAATGCATCGATATTTTAGCGTTCTTCAGGATTCACGTTTAATAATGTCAGGCGGTTACAAAACATTAGCTATTCCCTGCATCGCCACCAGCTTTGATTGAAATTAGGTCTCTGATATTATCGTAGAGGCCTTTTTATTTTAAATGATCGTAAACAAAATGGGAAAAAAATTTTATGTATTTGATTTATTATGCATTTTAGTATATTCAGATACATTTTTATAACTTTTCTATGAACGAGATATAAATTAATTAAAAAATCCCATTTTGTTTACCCCTTGGGAAAGCCCTCCGGAGGCGGACAAGCCGATGATACCCCATCTTCTTTGTTATCAAGGGCTCGCAGTAGACGACTACGGCTTCGCCCTTGATGCCTCGAATCTGGGGCATCCTCAACTTTCGCTCATTTTAATATACTGTTTTATTTGGGGAAAAAAAGAGGTCAGCCATGCTTTACGGTTTTGAAAAAATTATTGAAGAACGGATTCTAAAGGCCCAGAAAAGGGGCGAATTTGAAAACCTGCCCGGTGCCGGCAAGCCCTTGGAGTTCGAGGACGACAGTTTTGTTTCGGAAGACCTGCGTCTGGCTTATAAAATACTAAAAAATGCAGATTGTGTCCCGGTTGAGATTGAATTGAAAAAGGAGATTAAACAGACAGAAGACCTGTTGGCGGGGATGCAGGAAACTTCCGAAAAATACCGTATATTAAAAAAATTGAACTTTTTAATCTTGAAGTTAAACTCAATTCGAGACACATCAATTGTCCATGAAATGCCCCAGGTATATACGGGAAAATTGGTGGAACGATTTGAAAATTCAAAAACTAGCTGAAATCAAAATGTCGACATTTTGCAAAGGTCTCTTTACTAAACTGTCGAATTCATGTATCATATAATTAAACCTAAGCCCAAAAATCCCTTTATTTTTCTCGCGTATAGCGAAATAGGGGATATAAAGCTCGAGAAATGTTATGTCGTCAAATAAAAAAGAAAAAGAGGAAGTTCATCTTAAAAGTGTTTTGATGGCTTATTTAATTCTTGTTCTCCATGTTGTTTTGATTACAGGATTGGTAATGCTTGTCATTTTTTTCCGTGGTATTATAAACTACATGATATGGATTTTTATTGCCGGTACTGCTGCCATCGTTGCTTCAGCCTATCATTTTTACAAGCGCATGAAAATGGAGGGTAAGACGCTTCGGGAGATTTTTAACTCTCGTCGATTTGGCGATAGAACCGTTGAAGTCAATTTATTAGGAGGACTTGCATCTTTAAAAATCAGCGGGTCAAATGATCCTGCCGCTTTGGATACCGCTTCATCCGGGCAATTTAAGCAACTAGAAGACCCGAATGTAATTCAAAACAGGGAGTTTTCCGAACTTGTCCGCCTGCTTGAAAACAACCTTATTACCCTTGATGAATATAACAGATTTAAAGAAAAGATTCTCAAGTCATAGAAATATTGGGATTTGGTATTTCTTTAAAATTTTGAGCTTGTAGTTTGGAATTTATTTGAGATTTGATGCTTGTGATTTGTTATTTCCGGTTTATCCGGGTTAGGGCTCACGCAAAAATAATTTCACATATTGGACGCCGATGCATCTCGCTTGGTTGCGTTACGAAAACTCGAAATATGCTTGATATTTCTTAAGTTTTCGTGCCTTGCCAGCCGGGCGCCTCAACTCCCAAAATTGTAGACTTATTTTTTTTAAACCCGTAGCGTTTAACAAACTGAAAGGAAAGCCGATGAAAAAACTGACTCTCGCGCTTCTTTCCGGTGGTATATCTTCCGAGCGTGACGTATCCATTGCAAGTGGAAACCAGGTCTATGAGGCCCTTGATAGTGAAAAGTACGATATCATCCGCTATGATCCAAAAACAGACATTTCGCGACTGGTAGCGGATGCACCTAAAATTGATGCCGCACTTCTAATTCTTCACGGGCCCATGGGTGAGGACGGTACGATTCAGGGGCTACTGGACCTTCTTGAAATTCCTTATCAGGGATCGGGCGTTCTCGGGAGTGCTATAGGAATGAATAAGCTGGCTTCCAAGCAGCTTTATGAAAAATCCGGCCTTCGGGTTCCACCTTACATGGTTATAAAACGAGATGACGTCTTAAATCCGGAAAAGTGTGCAGAGCGACTGGGTCTTCCCTTGGTTGTAAAGCCGATTGGCAGCGGCTCAAGTGTTGGGGTTTCCATCGTCAAGTCGATAGATTTATTAAATGATGCAGTTGATAAAGCCTTTGCTCATGATCCTGTTGTTTTAATAGAGGCATATATTGATGGTATTGAGCTAACCGGCGGCGTTATTGGTAATGACAAGATAGAAGCGTTGCCTATTATAGAAATAATTCCGGATAAATCCTATGATTTTTTTGACTACACAGCCAAGTATACCGCAGGTGCTACACAGGAAATATGCCCGGCTCGTATTGATGATGCGTTGACCCAAAAGGCACAGGCGGTATCTAAAACAGCACATAACGCCCTTTTTTGTAAAGGATACAGCCGAACCGACATGATTCTCAAGGATAAAGATTTCTTTGTCCTCGAGACAAACACCATACCCGGCATGACGGCAACGAGCCTGTTGCCTCTTGCTGCCGACGCTGCGGGTATTTCTTTCAGCAGGCTTCTTGACCGGTTGATCGAATTAAGTATTGAGGCGCACAAAACAAACAGGTGATTCAATGATCATCAGAAGCAGCAAGGAACTCAAGGCACGATATTATGACCTTGGCCCCGGGGATATTTTCCTAGGCACGCTGACCTATAAGCATCTAAAGCAGTCTGTACTGATCGATCTTCTTGAACGAGGCGTCTCCTGCTTTCCATCCGCTCTGTCACAAACATTAAACCGTTCCAAGGCCGCACAGGTTCTTGTTTTAAAAAAATGGATGTTGCCCCATACATTCGTTATTACGCGACGAGCGGATCTGATAGATATTATCAATAAATATAACCGGCTTGGCATCGCTTCTGTAATAACCAAGGAGGACCACCTGCACTGCGGTTACGGCATACGCAAGTGGGATACTATTGAAACTGTCTACAGTTTCATGGCCTTTTCTGAATCATCATATCCTTTTGTTGTTCAGCCCTTTTTGGAAAACTTTACCGATGTACGCGTCATCATTGCAGGGGATTACGTGGAAGCTTATGTCAGACATAATCCCAATAACTTTAGAATGAATATATCAATGGGCGGTAAAAATTACCCTTATGCCGTGGACAAGGATATAGAAGAATTTTGTCGTACTGCCATGGAGCAGGGCAAATTTCCCTATGCTCACGTGGATCTCCAGATTACGGATAATGGGAAATATTTTCTTTCGGAAATTGCGTTAAACGGCGGAATAAAAGGCGCTCGTATCAGCCGCAAGGAACTTGATCAGAAAAAACAGAATCTTTTAGAAAACCTCGCAACCGTATCCTGAAAGAGGAAAACGTTCACACCCGGAGGAGAGGTTCTCCAAGGCTTTAACAAAGGAGGTATCTTTGGAAACAGGAAAAAAGGCTTTAAAAGAACTTGACCGGTCCCCGGAAGTCGGCATTGTAATGGGAAGTGATTCCGATCTTGAAATTATGGAAGAAACTGCTTCGGTTTTAAAAGAGTTCGGGGTGTCCTATGAGATGACGGTTGTATCAGCGCACCGGAACCCCAAAAGCGTAGCTGAATTTGCATCTTCCGCCCATAAGCGGGGCATAAAAATTATTGTTGCCGGGGCCGGGCATGCAGCCCATCTGGCAGGGACCATGGCGGCCTTTACCTGGCTTCCGGTCATCGGTGTTCCCATAGATTCTTCTTGCCTTAAGGGGTTCGATTCTCTTCTTTCCACGGTTCAGATGCCTCCGGGTGTTCCTGTAGCCACGGTATCCATCGGAAAGCCGGGTGCACGCAATGCAGGTATCCTGGCGGTACAGATACTCGCTCTATCAAATCAAAAACTTACAAAAATGCTAGAAGCATTTAAAGAGGAACTTGCAAAACAGGTTGATCAAAAAGCAAAAAAGCTTAAAGATTCTTCGAGTAGACCCGCTACATCCCGCACATGATCTAATCGATGAGGCAGCCCTTGTAATTAGAAACGGCGGGGTTATTTCTTTTCCTACACGGCACCTCTACGGGCTGGGGGCAGATGCCTTTAATGCTGATGCTGTGGATAGGGTCTTTGAGATAAAACGGCGGCCTGATGATAAACCGCTTCTCGTGTTGATAGATAAACAATATGATCTTACCCGGCTGGTGCAAAATGTTCCTTATGCGGCAAAACGCATTATGGAACGCTTTTGGCCGGGTGCAATCACCATTGTTTTTAAGGCAAAAGATATTCTGCCGATAAATCTTACGGCAGGTACAGAAAGAATCGGGGTGCGAATGCCGGAACATCCGGTGGCTTTAGCGCTGACAACTGCTGTTCAAGGCCCTATAACCGCCACAAGTGCAAACATTACCGGCGATTCCGGATGTTCTCGGGTTTCGGATATGGATCCTTTAATTATGGATGAACTTGATCTTATCATTGACGTCGGTGCGCTCAAAGGAGGTATCGGCTCAACCGTGGTCGATGTTACCTCAGGTTCCCCAAAAATTTTAAGACAAGGAGCGGTTTCTGAAAAAGATATTTTTGCTGCCGTTTCCAAAAAAAGATGATTCAGGTAATAACGTTCCCTGACAAATGCAACATGAGACTAATGTGAAGGAACTCACTAAACCCGCTGTCACTTTTCTCCAGGAGCATGGGCACACTTCCATTGTTAGTTTGGGGTGCGGAGAACAGCTCAACCGTATCGATAATCATCTTCGTATAAAGAAAGAATTGGATCTGAACTACTATGTTGGCATTGACTATCAGCCCAAAATTGAACCGGCTTTTGCCGATCTCTTTATGGACTCTGGTGATATGAATGCAATGTTAACAAAGTATTACCGTGGCAAGCCCAATAGATTCTGGGATTCGATGAGGCTTTTCCCTGGTACTTTTGTGGAAGAACTGGCAGGTATTCATTGTGCAGCGATTGTCTGTCAACGCGTACTGCCCGATTGCCGATGGGAGGAAGTAATTATCTCCATGAGTCCGAAATTAATTCTCCAAGAAGACCTACATGGCTGTGAGCGACAGAAGCTCCGAGGACAACATTATGTGCGAAATTGGTCGAAAATTTGTCTTTATGGCCTGCGGCCTTTTCGCCCCTGGCCCATCTTTCCCGGAGAAAAAAACTTAGTGCTCTGGCGAAGTCGAGATTTTGGCGAGGATCAAGAAAAAAGTGGCAAATTTCGTTGGTTGGAATGCTTGTGCGAATCTTTCATCGGTTAATTCAAGTAAAGTTTTCCAAACTCCTCCATCTTTTGTGATATCGACAGTTGCGAATCCTTCCCCAGAAAACTTAAAGTTATTAGTTTTATCCGATCACGGCGGGATAGAGTTTTCAAGACGCATAATGAGTGCATGATCGTCCACATAGTAGTTTGGAATTTCTCCTACTATCTTCATGCCAAGTCTTTTGTAAAACTCTATTGCTTCACGATTCTCCGATCTCACTTCGAGCCATAAACCTTTTTTAGCACACCTTAAAGCATACATGAATAACATCTTCCCAAAGCCCTTTCTCCTGTATGGTTTTTTAACAACAGTGGAATAGATATGGCCGGTTAAATCAAAAATTATGTATCCCACAATATCTTTACCAGATTGCACGACAATAAAAGTATCCGGTAAGCGGTCTGCATAGTTTAGAAGCGTTGCTTTTGAGAAAACGGTTTTTGGAAATGCCTGTTTCTCAATTTCAAGTATTTGGTTTATATCTTCTGCCTTGAATTTTCTGGTTTTGGCGAGATGTTTTTCAGCCATAAATATCTACCCATAGAATAGTGCACATAACCATTACATCTTATGTTTAGAATTATTACCTGAATCTTTCACGAGTCGGAGGCTTTCATATGCAAGGCACTTAAGGGCGAAGCCATAGTCTGCTATTGCGAGCCCTTAATAACGCAGTAGATGGAAGCCTCCGGCTCGCCCTTTGGGGTGAAAATTGATGAGAAAAAAAGATCATCTTCCGATTTACCATTTAGGTAAAAAGTATGATTCTATGATTTTGTTTAAATCCGCTTCAACTAAGTAATTTAAAGACTCTCATCAATTTTAATGCAAGATTTAGGCATTACTGCCTTCTTCTTTTACTGAAGCTTTGCATTCGAGACAAAAATACTCATATCTGACATCTCCTGTGTAGAGATCCAGTTGATCACCAACAAACCTACCATATTCATCCACCACTTCAACATTTACTCTATTACCTTTGGTATCATAAGATTCTCTAATGAATTGCTTATGATTATTATTTTGGGGGCATTCTAGCTTCATTCTGTTTTTCAATCTTACTATCCAAACTAATTCACCAGTCGGGATGTTTTTCTTATAACGTTTTGCAAATAGCGTAATGAATGATCAGCAGCGAAATCATACACTGTTTGAGTTTGTATGATGTAGTCGCTGATTATTCATGGAGCTACGGTTTTCATGAAATATTCGGGCTAGTGTGCTTCAGCCCAGTTGCCGCCGGATGTTATGTTGACCTTCAGGGGTGCTTTGAGGTCCCAGATTCCTTCCATGATCTCTTTGACAAGCTTTTTAGCGGTTTCAAGTTCTTCCGGAGAGACTTCAAAAACGATTTCATCATGCACTGAAAGAAGCATTGCGGCGTTAAGGTTTTTTTCACTGAAGGCGGCATCCACATTGATCATGGCAAGCTTTATGAGATCTGCTGCCGTCCCCTGGATGGGCGTGTTGATGGCGATACGCTCTGCAAAATCGCGTACGGTTTTATTGGTACTGTTGATATCAGGTAGATGCCGGATTCGACCCAACAGGGTGCTTGTCTTTTTGGTCTCTCTGGCAACAGCGATCGTCTGATCAACAAACCTTTTAACAGCGCTATACCTGGCGAAGTAATTGTCAATATAAGTCTTGGCCATTTTGTGGCTTATGTTGAGTTCTTTGGAAAGACCGTAAGGACTCATACCATATATGATGCCGAAGTTGATGGCCTTGGCCTGCCGTCTCAGTTCGGGCGTAATAAATGACGGGAAAACCTGAAACACTTCGGTTGCGGTTCGGGTGTGAATATCCTCGTCATCCTTGAAGGCTTTTATCAGGATTTCATCATCGGCATAATGGGCCAGGATCCGCAGCTCTATCTGGGAATAATCAGCTGATACCAGAGTCCAGCCCTCCTTGGGAATAAATGCTTTGCGAATTTCCATGCCTTGTTCGGTCCGGATCGGAATATTCTGAAGATTAGGATCAGAGCTGCTGAGACGGCCGGTGGCCGTGACCGTTTGATTGTATGACGTGTGGATCCGTCCGGTTTCCGGATGAACAAGATCGAGCAGGGCGTCGGTATAGGTGGATTTCAGCTTGGAAAGGGCCCTGTGTCTTAAAATAAGTTCAGGAAGTTCATGCTTGTCTGCAAGCGCCGTCAAGACATTAACATCCGTGGAATATCCGGTCTTTTTTACCGTTTTCTTTTGAACCGGCAACTTGAGTTTCTCAAAAAGTATATATCCGAGCTGCTGGGATGACCTTATGTTGAATTCTTCTCCTGCAATCGAATATATGCTGGTTTCAATCTGTTCAAGCTGGTGCTCAAACGATTTTGAAAGATTCCGTAGCTTATCCCTGTTCACGCATATTCCGGTCATTTCCATTTTCATCAAAACCGGTATAAGGGGCATCTCCACGTTTTCCATAAGTTCCATAAGATTCAGTTTTTCCAGCATCGGCTTCAGAACGTGGTAAGCCATAAAGGCAATATCTGCATCTTCGCAAGAATAAGGCCCGGCTTTTTCCAGGGGAACTTCGGCAAAACTTATACCTTTTTTGCCTTTGCCGGTAACATCCTGGTAGGTGATGGTTTTATGATCCAGAAAATCCAGAGAGATCTGGTCCAGGTTGTGGGCCCGTTTTGAAGGGTTAATCAGGTAGGATGCCAGCATGGTATCAAAAACAACACCGGCCAGGTTTATATCGTAGTGCTTAAGAACTATCCAGTCGTATTTTATGTTCTGGCCGATCTTTTTGATGCCGGGGTTTTCCAGCACCGGTTTCAGCAGATTCAATACGGTTTTAAGCTCCAGCTGATCGGGCACATCGGGATAATCATGGGCAAGAGGGATGTAAAAGGCTTCATCAGATTTCACTGAAAAGGAAAGACCCACAAGCTCGGCTTTCATGGGGTCTTTGGAGGTGGTCTCGGTATCCACGGCAAATATATTAGATGTTTTAAGACGCGTAACCAGATCAGAAAGAGACTCCGTATCCAACACAGTAACATATTGTTTCTTCGAAAGATCAACCTGTTTGGGAAAGTCCTTTTGCAACTGCCTGAATTCGAGCATTTTAAAAAGAGAGGAGAGCCGGGTATGATCCGGTTCTTTGAGCTTCAAGTCCTGGGGGTTGAATGCTACCGGTACGTTGGTGTTTATTTTAACCAGCTCTCTGCTTAAAAAGGCCTGTGCCTTGTATTGGACAAGGTTTTGATGCTGCTTTTTCTTTGTAATCTTATCCAGTTGTTCATACAGACGGTCCATGCTGCCGAAAGTCTTTATCAATGTGAGGGCGGTTTTTGGCCCGATACCGGGTACACCGGGAATATTATCCGACGAATCGCCGGAAAGACCCATGACGTCAACCATCTGGTTGGGTTCAACACCAAAAGATTTTCTGACGGTCTTTATATCTATGGTTTTCTCCTTCATGGGGTCCCAGATAATGACATTGTCTGTTATCAGCTGAACGAAATCCTTATCTCCGGTAACCATAACAACAGAATACCCGGCTTCTTCAGCTCTGAGTCGAAACGTGCCGATAAGGTCGTCAGCCTCAAACCCCTGCATTTCTATAATCGGTATGTTGAATCCTTGGGTTATCTTTTTGATATGCGGGATCTGAACCGACAAATCTTCCGGCATGGGAGGACGATTGGCTTTGTAGTCTTTATAGATTTCATGCCTGAAAGTCGGTCCCTTGGCGTCAAAAAACATGACCACATATTCCGGAGACCGGTCTTCAATAAGCTTTATTAGGATGCGGGTAAACCCGAAAGCTGCATTGGTGGGGAGTCCTTTTGAATTGGTCAGCCCCCGGATGGCGTGATAGGCACGATAAATGTATGCGGTACCGTCTATTAGATATAAAGTTTTGTTTTTTTTCATAAGTTCGATTGCGTATGACGGATCAGTATGGGTTGACATGAATAATTTACTGCATTAAATTTCAATTTTAGTTATTGTTATGGCCATTCTGCTTCTATCATCAATTAACGAAAACAGCAAGATCACTCAAGGAATCTGAACATGAAACCCGGTCGAATAATTACCCGGGACCACGAAATTAAAAATATGCTCGAAACCGCCAGGACCATCGCAATTTTAGGTTTGAGCCCCAAACCCGAAAGAGACTCCAATAGGGTCGCCGGATATCTAAAAGATCATGGGTACAGGATCATCCCGGTCCGGCCTGCTCAAAAGGAAATCCTCGGGGAAAAAGCGTATAGATCCCTTGATGATATTAAAGAACCCGTGGATATTGTCAACGTATTCAGAAATCCTGCACAGATCATTCCCCATGCACACGAGGCCATTCGGCTTAAACCAAAGGTTTTCTGGATGCAGCTTAATATAGAAAACCGGGAAGCAGCAGACCTATTGACTGCAGCGGGGATTGATGTTGTCATGGACAGGTGTATAAAGGTTGAACATGAGAGGCTCTGCAACGAGAACGGCTTATAGAGAAAAGCGCCGCAAAGCCAAGCAGAGCAACTGTTATTGTTGCAAAAAAAAATTCCTTTTTTGCTGGAGATGCCGCTGCGGCTTTACCATTTGCCAGGAATGCATGTTGGAAAATTTCTGGGGAATGTCGTGCAACGGTATAACCTGGCAGTGCCCGGACTGCGGGGAGCACAATGGTTTAGGGAATCAATAGGTCATCCCGATTTTTTCACCAATTTTTCCTCGTTCCACTCCCTCTTTAGCAGCACTAAAAGATAGTTATCCGACCGGGCCAAAAAGAGTCTGGAAAACCCGAGAATGTCCCCGGTATCCTTAATTCGGATCGCACTCATTGCCACAACCCGTTCTTGAAAACCGAGCAAGGTAATATAACGGAATTCAGATTTCAGGGAAGCATAGTGCTCAGGGATCATGGCCTTCTTGAAAAATAGTATAAATTGCGACATGTTATTTCCAGCCGGTTCGAACCGGTAGGGCAGGCGTTCTCCAATAATGACAGGGACTTTTTTAAAATTTATTCTCTTATCAAGATCGGCCAGGTCGTGGTTGCTCAAAACCACGCATCCGTTGGTGGAGAAGGGCTTAATAGCCCGGTTGGACCCATGGATAAAAATCCCGTTGCCCCTATTGTGCTCAAGGTCGTCAAAGGGGTCAGGGTAGTTCAATCTAAAAGCCCGATCGCCGAACAGGGTAATTTTAGAGTCCCGGTAGGCTTTTATGTTGAAATATATACCTTCCGGAGTTTTCCTGTCTTTTTCTTCGTGTTTTTTCCCCTGGTTTTCACCGGTACTGCAAGTATAACTTTTGATGAGGTGGTATCGTCCGTCATAACGGTACAAGTGTAACTTCTGGATAGCCTTTTCCACCAGAATCAGATGAACCGGCTTCCCGTTTCCTTTATAGAATAAGATGGGGCCGTCCCATACCCCGTGGCCGGTCTTTGTTCGATCTTCAATTCCATCTGAAAATTTCTGGAGCGGTTCTTGCGAGTGCACGGTATCTTCTGTACCGAAAAAAAGTCCGTTTAAAACCAAGGTACAAAAAATTAAGACTAGCCCAACCAAAATATAACAGGCGCTGCGCCTTTTGTATTTATGATGATCGGGTTTATCGTTCATGGATCAAGTTATCTCAGCATTCGGGGTGTTTTTCTTATAAAGCTTTGTAAATAGCGTAATGAATGATCGGCAGCGAAATCATACACTGTTTGATTTTATGAGTTTGTATGATGGAGTCGCTGATTATTCATGGAGCTATTGAATCGAAAAAACTCCACTACCCCTCAGTTATCTGACTGCAATAGAGTAAATGTTTGCTTTTCTGTCATAGGTCTGATCAATAATATAATCGTCAGCATATTTGAGGTCCAAAACAATGCGAAGTGTTTCAGTGTCATGGTGTAGACATGTTCGTATCTGCTTGATCAAATGCCCGTTAATCGTCATTTTGTTCTGTCCGCTCCATGAAGAAACATTATTAATATCAATAACAATTCGTGGTTTTTCACCTTCTATGGACTGGACTTTTGGAATAGAAAAAGTATTCAAAGCAATAAAAAACTCTTCATGACCCTTTTCAGTTTTGAGCTTAATGCTTTTTACAATGGTTTTATAGGGTGGTTTCGTGTTAATCTTATTTTTTCGATCCGCCGTATCAGATGGTCGATTATCGGCATTAAATTTATGCTGGTTTAAAGAAGCCGCCGGTGCTCTGGTCGTTCGGGCAGGCATTACCAGCGGCTTCCACTCTTCAGAGATAATTTCCCATTTATCTTTTGAATAAACCAGTACCAGTGTTTTTTCTCCCACATCCGATACTTTTGGGTCCTGATACCGTTGAATAAACCTGGCGGTGGCATTTTTACCTTCGCTAAAAATCCACAGGTCGGATATCCCCACACGGATACGGCCGGGCTTTTGAAAAAACTCGGTTTTCTTTTGCATCCAGCCTTTAAAATCAAGTCCTTTTGAACGGAATGCCGGGCTATAGAAAGATGTGTAGTGCTTGATATTCCGGTTTTGCCAGGCATCGGCCCAGGCGTATACGAGAGATCGAATATCGTCGATATTTCCAGCCGATGCCACCTTTACCGGACCGAGTAAGGCCATGCAAAGAATCAGATTGGCTGTTGCTCTCTTCATTTATATTCCAAGAATCTCTGCAATTTGTTTCAGGCTTTGTATATGGAAATCGGCGGAAAGTGACCTGTTTTTATAAGCTACAAATGGCACTCCCGCCGCCTTTGCCGCAATTTCATCCAGCTCCGAATCTCCCACATAAAGGGAATCACCTGGTACTATCCCAAAATGCTCTATGATCTTGATCAGTTGATCAGGATGTGGTTTGGGATGATCGACGTCACTGGCACAAACAACAAGATCGAAATATCCTTCCAGACCGTGTTCGCTGATAACGCGATCCATTGTGTCTGATCGGTTTGTGGCAACGGCGGTTTTGTATCTGGGCCGGAGCGTTTCGATTAAAGGTTTTAAATACGGCTCCATTTTCATGTATTTTAAATACGGAAGATAGCTCATGCTTTTACGATAGGATTGTGCCGCCCGGCAGCTCTCTTCATCGTCAAACAGTTTCGCAATTGCCTGGTCTGCGGTATGGCTGTGACAATAGGCAAACTGCTCGGCAGTCATGGCCGGCCGGCCGAAATGGTCCAAAATTTGGTTATAGTAAGCGGTGTTTGATTCTTTTGTGTCAAACATGACGCCGTCACAGTCAAAAGCAACAATTTTGATATTTTTCATGGCTTTTTTTTAGCGCCGGGCGGCCTGTCAAAAATATTGCCGTAAACACGGATTCTAATATCCGGCTGTATTTTGCTGTCTGTTTTTAATTTTATTATGTCGAAGTAGCGGCCCTTTTGTTTTTTCAGATTGGCTATTGTCAGAACATACTCTATCTTTTTTGAGCGCTTGGCTTCCTCCAGTTCGTAGCGAATGTTTTTTTTGTGGACTGCCCGGTCTCCGACTATTTTGAACGGATATTTTTCTTCAGGAATTATTTTTACCTTATCGGTTATCTGATCTCCGGCAAAACCCCTCAAAATTACTCTCTGGGGTATGATGGTAACAAACTTATTGACATTGCCGACAATTGTCAGGTGTAATAAAGGGTTAACCGGGGCATCTGTTTTAACCGTTACTCTTTTTATTAACGTTCTTCCCCCGTATCCGGTTGTATTGACTTTAATGGTAATTTTTCCCTCTTCACCGGGAGGGATTTGCCTCGTATAAGAGACAGCAGCACACCCTCAGCCGGTTCCGACTTTTTCAATCTTCAACGGAGCGGTTCCCTTGTTTTGCAGAATAAAATCATGTGTTATTTCAGTACCGTCTAAAACCGGAGCGAACTCGAAACGACTTTCCGGAACAAAGACAGACGGCAAGTTAGGAGTTTTATTTTCTGTTCCGAAAGAAGCGGTTTCAAAAAAAAGAATGCAAAATGCGAGAAAAAATAAAAAAAGAGTTTTCTTTTTCATATATAAAATCCTCATAAAAACGAGTCCTCGATACGGATATTTTTTTACAAAGCCAAATGGCTATGATAGATTTTTTAAGTTGCATGCTTTGGAATGTCAAGACACAACTTTTCTATTTTTTAAACCCTAAGGGTTCACGAAAAAATAAATTTACAATTTTGGGAGTTGAGGCGCCCGGCTGGCAAGGCGCGAAAACTTAAGGAATATCAAGCATATTTCGAGTTTTCGCAACGCTGCCAGACGGGATGCATTAGCATTCAAAATGTGAAGTTATTTTTGAGTAAGCCCTAAGATTCATTTTAATTCGATTTTTTCTGTTTTGAGCGTATCTGTATCAACCAGGCAGAAGCTTGGAGAGCCGTCTTTTCCCATTATCTCGCCGGGATTTAAAAGAATGGTCCGGCCAATTTTCTTGAAAAAATACTCATGGGAATGGCCAAAACAGACAAGGTTGAAATTACCGCCGGCTGCAAGTCCTTCTCCCACAATGCCATGATGTGTAAAACCGATCTTAAACCCGTTTGTATCAACCAGACCCACAGGATCATAAAGGGTGATGTTTGTTAAAGACGTAAGAGAAAATTTTGTTAGAAGGTACTTATCTCCGTCGTTGTTTCCGAAAACACCATGAACCGGAATGCCGCTCTGATCGAGCTCCGCCAGTGTAAATGGTGCTATAAAATCACCACAATGAATTATCATTTCGGCATCTCGTTGCTTGACGATTGCCAAGGCTCTTCGTAAATTCCAGATGTTATCGTGGCTGTCACTCATTACCGCTATGATCATATTTTTCCTCTTTTTTTATTTCCTTCTAGTTTAAATATATATAACCATCTTAAATCACAACATATTTTATATTAAAGCTCATTAATCACAATACCACAAACAGCAAAAAGTTCAAAGGAGAAATTGAAAACGGCTGAGAGCAGGTTAATCATTCCCGGAGCACTGGAATATTGAAGTGATGGAGTAATATGAACTGGGATTGGATCCGGGAAAACAAGGGTGAAAGAATAAAAATCAGATCTTTTTCCGCTTTTGTACTCAACACTCCAACACTCCAGTACTCCCGTACAGGGCAAACGCATTCGAATCCCAATACAGGGAGAACGCTCCACGACGACGTGTATCTCTTTCCAACCGACTGAAACTTGTGCTTAAGCACCCGTAAGCCCGAGCCGCGCCAGAGTTGTTAAGAACAATTCGTCGCTAACTTATTCCATTGATTGTTTAAGTCATAATTTCATTCGGCTCTGGCTAACGCGTGCTAAAGCCCTTCAAACAGTCAGTCGGTTTCCAAGAGAAACACGCCGTCGCTACGCTGCACCGAAATCAAATGCGTTTACCCAGTACTCCCGTATCTCATATATTGACATGCCGCGAATTACCACGGATATCTGAATAACAAACAGTCTTGATTTACCCCCCACAAAAAGTAATGGTGAAAAATTGTACTAAACTGCCCAGGCGGGTATTGCATAAATGATTGTATCTTTGAATTTTCGTATGTGAAACTCTCCAAGATGAACCACAAAGGCTCTCTCGGATTGATAGACATTTAAAAAGCTTTTCAGACCCGGAGGAACCGGCTGTTTTGAATCATATTTGAATTTAACTTCTATTGGATAGGGTTCATTGATGTTTTTCTGCCAAATAAAATCGACTTCATTCCGGTTCTGAGTCCGCCATATCCTTATATTATCAGGCTGTTCTTCCTGTTTACTAAGTTGATTGAAAATATAATTTTCCAGGATTGCACCACTATCCGTCCTTTGGTTCAAGGCAGAAAAATTGTTCAGGACACCGTTTCTGATTCCAATATCTTCAAAAAAAATTTTGGGTGTCTTGACAATTTCTTTTCTTTTGTTTGTAAAAAATGGCGGCACGAGTTTGAGTACATAGGTGTTTTCCAATAGAAACAAATATTTTTTAACCGTAGGTCTGGAAAGGCCGCTGGATAATGCAAGTTCCTGCTCTTTGACAAGATTGCCGATCTGGAGAGCGAGTAACGATACCAACCGGTTGTAGCCTGTAATATCCGAGATTTCACCCAGATCTCTTATGTCTCTACGGACATACAATGAATAAATCTCTTGCAGATCTTTCTGCCGTATTTGGGACTTTTTTTTCAGCGTTACTGCCGGATATCCGCCAAAAATCAGGTATTCCCCGGTAAGATCATCAAGCTTCCTTTTTTGGGTGTGATCTATTTTTTTTATTTTTTTCCCCGGCGTTATTTCGGAAAGCCAATAAGAAAAGTGAAACGGTTCAAGCAATGTATACAGCTCGTCCTCATTTTTAAACCGTAGGAATTCCCTGAAATTGAGTGGTTTGACCAAAAAATTGTATACTCTTCCGGTTAATCGGTCCGCAAATTTTTTTTTAATTTCTAGTGATGAAGAGCCTGTTACAATGAATTTAAGCTTGGGTTTATAATGGTCATGAAGGTATTTCAAAAATGAGGAGGAATTGGATAGATGCTGGATTTCATCTATAAAAACATAGGCTCTTTCTGTCTGATCGACACCCTTTTTTTTCAACAATTCTAAAAAGATATTGAAGTCTTTTAAATCATTCAACAGAGTAAAATCATGTATATTTTCCAAATCAAAATAGACGGTCTGGGACTGTGGGAAATCGCTATTCCATAAATGCTTAATCAGTAGATATAATAGTGAAGTTTTTCCGGTTTGTCTTGCCCCGGTCAAAAGAATAATATTCTCCTCGTCCAGGAAATCGATAACCTCAGAGAGCAGTTCACGAGGGATAAGATTTTCAGGTAAAATGATATCCATAACACAGACTGTTTACATTTTACCTAAGAATTTGTCAACATAAATAATATCCTTTTCAAAATTCCAGCCATGTCAAGTCGATGAAGAGCAACTTTCGTATAATCATAGGTTTTTCGTCCCCAGGTAGACTCCCCGTCCCACTCGCCTGATAATGTCCATTTTGTGAGCTTTATAGATTACGTTCCTGATTTTTTTCTCATCAAAACCGGTCTTTTGTTTCAGAATGGAAACAGCAACGCCTTTTTTTGACCGCTTGATAATATTAAGGATCTGCGCAGTATCTGTGGGCCCTGTGCTTTTACTTTTAGCAGGAGATTTTTTATCCGGCTTTTTTTTGGGTGTTTTGATAACATGTGATTTTGCGGTTTTTTTCAATCCGGTCTTTTCAGATAAAGTTCCACCGGCTTTTTTCTTTGAACCTGTTTTCAATTCGGATTTTCTTTGTATTAATTTGGTCTTGGCCGGCTTCACCGCTTTTCGAGAGGTTTTTCTGCCGCCGGATAGTTTTTCGTCGCTTTTCGTCAGATCAAAATCCATATGATCTTCCATATCAATACCGAACATACCGGAAAGATCCGATTCCACAATTATTCCGGAGCTTGTTTTTTCCGCCTTTTTCAATAAGTTGTAACTTTGATCCGTTATGGTCTGTTGTATCAAGTCATCTATATTGACCTTCCGGAGTTTGAAAAACAGGTTCGGGGAATCATCAAGACGGGCGCCAATACCGTACAGGGTGGCGGCCACATGTTTGCACATATAGGCCCAATCCGGGCAGCTGCAATTAAATTCAATCTCTTCCGGCGACGGAAACAATCCCTGTCTTCGGGTAGTAAATATTTCACCCAGTGCTTTGGGAAACTTTCCGGCCAAGAGTTCCGGCAGTGAATCCAGTTTGCCGGCACAGGCTGCCTTCATGTTTTGCCAGATTTTTTTCTTTATCCCTTTTATATTAATAATGACCGTGTATGGTTTTAATCTTGTGCCCTGAACCAGTGATTCGACCTGTCCGGGACTGATTTGAAGGTCCAGCACCGCACCATGGCGAACATAACTGCGTCCACGACCGATACGGTTGCTGTAATCCGCATACCGTTCCAAATTATGATTCCATGATTTCCCCCACCAGGTTCTTGCAATCGTCCTTCCTTCAATAATAATCGGCTTAATTTCGGGATTTTTCTTTTTAAGTTGTTTTAACTTTTTGGCTGCTTTGGCTCTTTTTTCCGCAACAGATACATAACGTGGATAACCCCAGTATGCCATTGTTCACCTCTTGGTTTGATGTTGCTACATTAAGAATTCTATATTGTAAGTTTAAAAAGGTCCATCAATTCTTCGTTTTTCATTTCGGTTATCAAGGACTCGCCGGAAGCGGCAATAACGTCATGCGACAGACGAGCCTTTTCTTCCAGCATCATATCGATTCGTTCTTCAACGGTGCCCTTGGTTAAAAACTTGTGGACAACAACATTCTTTTTCTGCCCAATCCTAAAGGCCCTGTCGGTGGCCTGGTTTTCTACGGCAGGGTTCCACCAGCGGTCAAAATGAACGACATGGTTGGCTTCAGTCAGATTCAATCCCACGCCGCCGGCTTTTAAGGACAGTACCATGAACGGGACGTATGAAGGACTCTGGAACTGCTCAATAATTTTTTTTCTTTTACCAACCGGAACACTTCCATGCAAGACCAGACCGTTTCGCTCAAAAATACCTCCTAAAAATTCAACCAATGGTTGAGTCATCTCCTTAAATTGAGTAAACACCAGAACTCTTTCTCTTTTTTCATATATGGTTTCACAGATCTCCCTGAGTCTTAAAAATTTACCGCTTTCATTTTCATCAAATTGGCCGGTTCCCAGATACTGATCCGGGTGGTTGCAAAGCTGTTTGAATTTCATAAGGGACGCCAGGATAATACCTTTGCGTTGAATTCCTTCAGTGTGGTCAATGGCATCTTTTATGTCATCGGTTAATTTTTTATACAACAGGATTTGTTTTTTGCTCAACGTGGCGTAGGTTTTCATCTCGATCTTGTCCGGCAGATCGGATATAACCGATTTGTCTGTTTTCAACCGCCTTAAGATATAAGGGCTTATAAGCTTGCGCAGTCCAGTATAGCCTGAATGATCGCGGCCTATTTTTTTTGAAAACTGCTTGAATTCTTTGGCATTGCCCAACAGCCCGGGGTTTAAAAAGTCGAATAAAGACCACAGGTCTGACAATCGATTCTCAATCGGTGTTCCGGTCATGATGATCCGGTTGCGGCAGTTGAGGTGTTTTACGGCCTTGGCCTGTTTGGTCCCCGGATTTTTTATGGCCTGGGCTTCATCTAAAATGATATAGTTCCACGAATGGGATTGAAGCCATTTGTATTTTTGAACCAGTCCATAGGTCGTAATCACCAGATCGGATGCATTCAAAGCAGCTTTGTTTTTTACGTGTGCCTTTGCCTCTGAATTTGAACCGGGATGGGCCACAAAATACTTCAACTCAGGAGAAAAACGCCGTATTTCATTGACCCAGTTGGAAATAAGAGAAGCAGGCACGACCAGGAGGCTGGCTTGACGACTTGACCCTGATTTTTTGAGATCGGATGCCAAAATATTCAAAAAGGCGAGTACCTGGACGGTTTTGCCCAGCCCCATATCATCGGCCAGACAGGCGCCAAAGGGAAAAGAGTGTAAAAAAAGGAGCCAGTCCAAACCGTTTTGCTGATATTTCCTTAGCTTGCCTTTAAACATTTTGCCGGGTTTTTGTGAAGAAATCAAATCCGGGTTGAGCAACTTTTTAATGACCGACTCGAGCCATTTCCCATTTGAAACACTGCAGTTTATTTCAGCAGCATCAACATCCAGCAGCTTTTCAGGCTTTAGCTGTAATCGGAGGGCATCTTTCAAACTCAAGCCTTGTTCGGCCATCATTTTTTTTGCTTTTTCATATGCATCCAGGGTCTGTTTCAGTTTGTCAGGATCCACCGCCACCCATTTATTTTTGATAAAGGCAAGTCCTTCTGACTCCTGCAGGAGTCGTTTCGCCTCTTTTTCCGAAATAGCGGTATTTCCAAGATTCAGCCGCACATCAAAATTCAAAAGCGCATCCATACCGACCAGAGACGGTTTTGCGTTGCCGATACTGATATTGATTCCCACCCTGGATGGTTTTCCCTTCCACCAGTTCGGAATGCGGCACAAGATACCACAGGCTTCATAAATGGAGACTTCCTTTAAAAATGAAAAGGCGTGCGACGGCTTCCAGGACATGGGGTGAAACAGTTCTCCGGTGTTGAGAAGATCGGCTAAAAAGAGGCTTTTCCTGGCAGCCAAATGAACGGTTGCCAGCAGTTCCAACAATTTGTCCTTTTGGTTTTCATATTCTTTTAATGCATATTTAAGGGGCAGGTGCTTTGATTTTCCCTGTTTGTTCAGTCGGGTCGAATACGTGGCCAAAAACGCAAAGGGATAATCTTCGTCTTTATTTTCAACCAGATGAAAAAATACCCGGCCCACCAGATGTACATCAGGACTATATGTGCGGATAAATTCTTCAACGGTTCCCTTGTACAATTTTATTGCCCGCGTAAATGCCGTATTCAGTTTTAACCATACAGTTTCAAGCAATTCAGCGTTTATGTATTCGGAGCCGAGCATCAAAGGGGCGCTGTTTGCAAATTTAACGAGCTGGTTTTTATCAACGGAAATGTCGACTTTATGGCGAAGGGTTTCCAGTTCAGGTGTCCGGCTCAGTTCCCGGGCATACTGTCCCGCAAAACTTCGCCAGTATTCAAGGGAGGGAGTAAGGGTAATATTTTTATCACAAAAACCCAAATAAAGAAGACCGGCATGGGCATCGGCGGTAAACCTGTTAAAGATTTCCTGTTGTAGCAACCGGGTGCTTTTATTTATTGTTTCTTTTGTTTCGACCCATTCTGTCTGCAGTGAGCCGTTTGGCATCACAACAACATGCAATTCTTTATTCATTGTGTATGCTTATGAAACATAATAATTACAAAGTTGAAGTTTTAAATTCTGGAAAGAATAAGCTATCAGGAGAATTGTGTCAATAAGGGGTTATACGGCAAAGAATTGATTGTTCTCAAATCTTATAAGCAGGAAAGTCACAGTAAAAGCCTCGGCCGATAAATTGTTCAGATATTAAATGCTTAACAATAACCATGTTTTTTTTCGACATATAATCATCTATATTCTGAGGGAAAACTTTTTTTTGGGGTTAAAAAAATGGTCTAATGTGTTTATACTAAGCATGATGCACACAAATTAACATAAATAAGGAGATAATTGATGAAACATGAGGCCCTTAAGCTATTCAGGTCCGCAAACCGCGAACATCTCCATTTTCTCTGGGAAAAGGCCAAAAACAACGAACTGGACAGTTTGAGTGATGAGGACAGGCGTTTGGCAGAAGCTATGCTGCTGCATGAAGACGAATTTTTCAATGCATTTGAATTCGCGGACGTTCTGCATGACAGGGAGTTTGATCCGGACACCGACGTCAACCCGTTTTTGCACATCACCATCCACACCGTGATCGAGAATCAGCTTGCGGCCAAAGACCCCATTGAAGTATTCCAGTTTTACAATGCCATGCGGAAAAAGAAATGTTCCCATCACGATACGATTCACCTGATCGGCGCCATTCTGGTTCCACTGATGTTTGATACCATGAAACACCAGAAACCTTTTGACAATGACCGGTATGTTTCTATGCTGAAAAAATACAAATTGCGCAACCCCGACAAAATCTGGAAACTTTTGGATTCTTCAGGCGATGTTTGATATTGCGGTTGGCATAACATAGTATGCGAAACCGTTTAAAAGACCTGAGTTGAGCGATTGTCCGTTTAGGAAGAATAAAGGTGAAAATAATATGAACAGCAATTCCATACAAAAGCCGTGTGACATCTGTGGAGCTACAGTGTCGACTTATGATGGAGTCTATTCTTCTGAAGGAAATACGAGGCGCTTTCTCTGCACCCGGTGTTATAATGAATCCATTTCTGAAGCAATTGGATTGGATTTTGAACACTTGGCCTTTCATCCGATTATTTTGGCGGATAAGGATAGTGAGAAGCACACGTTCCACTTTCAGACCCGCCTTTTAGGAGATAAAGTGACCATTCAGGCTCTGGAAATTAAGAATAATGCTCCCAAAGGTTATGAATTTTCCATATATGGTGATGCCGAAGATGATCTGTTCGGTTTATTCACAAAGCTTGTTGATCGTATGGGGCGTGAATTGAAACGGAAGCACATTGAACCCGGCGATCTAACACGGTACAACATTACGGAGGAAGATATCGTGCGCGGTCATATAACCTGGGATGATGAAACTGACGGTGAAGTGCCTTGCCTTGTTATTGATGGCAAGGAGCTTTCATGGCATGAGTTTGGCAGGATGTTAATGGCGTATGAGGGGTTCCATTTTAAGCTGGAAATATTTGAGGGCGATGAAGAAAGGTAGGTCTACGTGGTGTAATAAAATTTATATCATGGATGGAAATATCGAAAGAAAGACTGGGTGAGAATCAGTTGTTTCTGACAAAAGGCTGGCCAACAATGTCAAAAGCCGGGGGAGTGCCTTTATATTGCTGATAGCGAATCACATATTGTCCTTCGTCAAGATGAACAATGTATTGAGAAGTACATCTATTGTCGTCAATCCGTCCCGACTCTGGCCGTAACTCTGGCTGCGACTCTGCCCTAACTCTGCCCCAACCCTGCTTGGTGCCTGCTTGGTCCCTTTCTGATCGCTACTTAGTGCCTGGCATTCCTTTCTTCCGAAACTGAACCTGGAAGGAATGTCTGGCTTTCCCATAGAATCAATGCAGGTTAATACATAAGCATTTTTTATTATACTATTTCTCAATTTTCTGCGAATTATCGTAGAGCTTTTCCAGATCGCGTTTTACCAGCTCAAAGGTTGGGTCGTCTCCGAAACCTCTGCACCCGGTTGTCAGAGCATGTTTCTTTGATTTTGGGAAATTGCGGCAATGTGACGGTTTGGTTTCGTGAATTCTGCATTTGTAAATATTTTTGTTTGGCAGTTTTCGGAGCCACGGGCATCTGGTAGTTTCCTCACCGGTCGTGGGACTGAACCATATATCCGCGAACAGTTCCTCTTCTCCCACCCTTATAATATCGACCCACTCGAGAATGTCCCAACGCTTTTCGTTCCGCCAACGCCGCACATCCTCCATATCAACCGAGGTGCAGTATGCGTCGTGTAATTTCAGGCAACAGTTCCCGCACTGAGTACACTGAAATTTTTCCATTTCCGTTTCAATCCATATGCCTTCCTCTCTATCAGGACCTTTGCCTGCAAAGGTGTTTACCCACATTGTCCATGCATAAACTTGGGCAATTTCATCAATTCTGGATTTTACTTTGGGAATCAGATCGATTGCGAGATTTTTAAAATCATAAGCCGGGATAAATTTTTCAATTTTTTCTCCTTTGGCTGCGTACCACATCCCTTTTTCCGCGATATTCTCTGCGTTGGAATTGGCTTCTCCCGGCTTTGCTATTCCTTTGGTCAAAAAGCTATATACTTTTGCAAATAAAGCTAAATCGTACCATTTATCAGGATGCACTGCCAGGTCGACAAAGACTTCATTGATCGCATCTTCCGATGAAAGGAATTTAAGGGCTTTGTTAACCATTCCATTCTCCTTTGGAATTAAATATATTTGAAAGTTATTATAATCGGTTAGAATAAATCGTTGATGATATTTTTCCCCACCAGGCTGCTCTATCCATCTTTTCAGTCTTACACGATAACCGGAAGGAACAAATTTTGGTAGTTTTTTCTGCGGGTATCTTTAAAAAACAGAATCCCCTTGTTTGACGAACGAAGGTTCATTCGATATTGACGACAAATTCCCCGCTGCGCGCCAGGCAAACCCCGTTCCTGACAATAAAGCATTCGATCCAGTGCATGCCTCTATATTTCGTTGATTCATTCTGGGTCAGCCCACCAACCCCGGCTGTCGTGGATTGAAAGATTTTGCCTCGCAAATCATTGGCGCGCCTTGACTGTTCACCAGTGTTGACTACCTGCCAGTAGACATTGAATGGCTTCGGCACATCTGTTTTGGCAGAAAAGAGAAGTTCACGGTTCTTGGGCAAAGGACGGCTGTCACTTTTGAAAGAGTGCCATCCGTTCCTGTTTTTATAACGCCCCGATACGGATAAAGAATATTGTCGCTTGACTGGCCACAGTGGCGCTTGCCGGTGAGGAACATTAAATCTGCTGGGCAACCGGGATTTTCCAATTACAAGGGCAGAGGTATTGCTTGTTCCTGAGCTTGGAAAGTTCTTCATGGTTTCGTTTATGACTTTTTCGCCGAAACCCGATTTCAGTGTATCTCCAACAGCTCGAACATCTCTTTGTCGTAGTGCTGCATTCAAATCATCATTAACCTGCTGTAACCAGCGTTTGAAGTTTCGTTCCTTCTGTGGGTACTCATTCCATTTGTCGGCAAAATTTTCTAGCGGGTTCACCGGGTTGGACACCCAGTAAGCATCGTATTTTTTTATGTAATGGGGCATGCCGTTAACAATGTTGATCAAAGCCTCCAAAATATCCGGCTCGTTATTGTAGGCATGAGCTGCAAGCGTTGTAATGATGATCGAGATCGGTTTGTGTTTTGTATCATGGGCAAACATGATATCTCGATGCCGTTTTAAAATCTGGATAGCTCTCTGGAGCGGCGTTTTGACTCTGTATTCCGGGATATCTTCGATGCTTACGCGAAATGATTCAGCCATAGCCATCCGCATTGTCTCGAACTGGATTTTCATTTGCAGTTTGAACCATTCAGCATATCCCCTGGGATTGCTGCGCGGCCAATCGGTGTCCAGCCAGCTATAATTGGGCAGCGTGTTATCCGTAATAGCGATAGCTTGGTCAGTCCAATCATTTGAATACCCTCTTGATTCCAGCAGCAACTTAAAGGAACTCCCATCCGGAATAGCAGGCAAAATATCCATATGGAACTGAGCACCATCAGCGTAGTTCACTGTCCAGCAGCGCCGACCTTCTTCAGGATGGGATTTCATATTATTGGCACGGGCATAACCCTTGATTTCGTAGCCGACCAATTCCTTCAACTGCTTCTGACTGACTTGGTCTTTACTAAGGCCCAACTCACATACAAGATCAATATCATACTCTTCTGCGTCGGATATGGGTTTGATAACCGTGCCGAGCCGAAAAGAGCCTTGCGGATAAATTTCCGGATCAAATGAGGCTACTCTGGATTCATCACGCCCCAGCCACTTACTGACAGCTTGGTATCTTTCTTCCGCTTGCTTATAGTGGTTTTCGGAAATATCCAGCGACTCCACCAGATGCCGGAAGAATTTATTTAATTGTGATTTTAAATCATAATTCATGACTCTATTCTCCTTTAATATTTATTAAAAATTTCAAATGCTGTTGAAAAGCCGCCGGTTTGTCGGTTCTGGTCATAAATTCGAATCGGTAGATCGGCCTTGGGCATCCACACCCGCCCGATTTCGACGGCAACAGAAACAGGGGCAGCCGGGAACAGATGTAAAATAGTATTTTGTCCGTGCTTTGATTTTATTCGGTCGAGAAGCTGCCTGAATTTTTGGCGGAAAAGGCTTAATTGTTCTCGGCTTTTCAGGAAATCGTTGTTGGGGTTTTCAATCGTCAGCGTCCAAATCGAAACTTTGCTGCCAAGCATGTTGGTAATTCGAGAATTATCAATAGTCGCGCTCAACGAAAGATTGAGCGCCACGGTTTCATTGCCGTCATCAGTTTCATGTAATATGAAGCCAAAACCTTCCGGGTGCTTTTGCCATACCCAGTTCGGCTCTTCACGATGAAGTTGGTACACCTCAGCAGCTGGGATATCTGAAAGTAAACGACCAAGTTCTATGAGCAGTGGCTGGGGAGCGAGAGCGAAAATTGAAAAATGCTCCACATGCCCGGCAGCAAGTCTTGGCGTAACGAACTGATTAAATTTCCTGTGAAGATTTTCCTGCTCGATTAACCAGTAATTTTTCTCGTGATCCTGAAAAGAACTGTTTTTCAGGCTCAGTTCGATGGCAGGTTTCTCTGCTGGATACCAGTTGGGCAGCATAGCCTGGGTTGCTTTTTTCCAGCTTACCGCCGCATTGTGCTGGCCAACGTTCGCCCCATACAGGAGCACATAGCTTCGCTTGTTTTCCATAAGCGATGTCAGCAACTCGATCCGCTTTTCGTGTTTGCGCTTCATTGCGCGCAGCCTTTCCACAGGGTGCTTCTTAACATCCTCACGGTCGATCAACCGATGGTGTTCATCGCACATCAGCATGAGATTAGAGATCTCGGCCTTTAGCTTTTCCGAAAGGTCTGCGTCACCACGGGCCCCACCCGGATTGTCGGCAATGATGTGGGCGATATAGGCGGCGTTAAATTCGACCTTGGTAAGTGAATCCAACCACAGAGGCTTGTTGCAACCATCATATTGGCAACGCCCGGCAGCTTTGCCCCAAAGCCGGATTTTAACTTTTTCAGGAATATAACTTACAGACATTTTACTTGCGCCTTTCTGGCTCGATTCCCAACTTTCGCTATTGGTAAAATTGCTTATTATAAAAGCAAATAGGGTGCCAATTCTGTGGAAATAGATTAATTTTTATAAATCGCGGAGTAACTATTATATATTCAATTATATATCAATACGATATATATCGTTAGGAATTTTGTGCCGAATAATTAAATGGGGGTTGGCTCGAGAGGGACAATAAGATAAATTATTTAATAATAAATTTTCTTATGTTAAAGGTGAAAATTTCGAAGGAAAGATGGGGTTAGAATCAATTGCTTATAACCTAAAATCTGCAATTGATAATTTTGGGAGCAAAATTTGGTGCACGAGCGCCCCAAATAGTTACCGCGGCAACTAAAGAACTTGGCTTGTCTGTTCAATTGGGACTAAAATCGAACAAGCCGAC
>Ga0315549_1000777_pt1 | contig 36591 bp, 42 predicted proteins | sample SalMarSW160200MG_FD_203101 | JGI IMG/M metagenome (GOLD analysis project Ga0315549, IMG submission 203101) | Salt marsh sediment microbial communities from the Plum Island Ecosystem LTER, Massachusetts, United States - Salt Marsh Sediment SW1601-200 ... | reverse complement strand
AATCCAGGTAGAAGATACCGATGGAGGTATGGTAAAATCCCTAACACCAGACCCCTTGAGGATAGCGGAACCCGACCTTAACATTGCCCTTATCCTGTCCTAAGAATGGGGTCCACCTCATTATGCGCAATAAAGTCTTTCCGTTGTTTAACTTTTTTTCTTATTTCAGATAAAAAGTAAATTAGAAGTAGATTTAATTTCAACCTTCGTAATTGAACAATGAGATGTTTTGTGACATGAATAAATGCAAGGAACGGGGGTACCTAAAAAGAGTATGACTTGTTCATGTGGAGGATAAGTCAGAATAGACTATATCCATAGTCTCTCCTACATTAGCCCTGACTTAGGTTCAGGGCGAGCTTGACCTCATACTTATTTACTGGCTTCAGGATGATCCGAGTTTTTTTCTTCTGGCGATGGTGTCCTAGATTTCTCTAAAGTCGCTTTTCCTGTGATGATGACCTTTTTCAGAGTTGACCCTAGCGGTGTTTTGACAGCCGTTTTTAATGATTCCCTACAGTCAGCGCACCGCATCGGCGTCTTCTCAATCAAACCGCTGCCCTGTGTTACCTTCTGCCTTCTCTTCAACATTACGAACCCCGCCCCGCTAAAAATTATGCAAGATGTACAGGACACAGGTACAGGACAGAGGGCAGAGAGCACAGGCATTATTCCTGTGTCTTCCCTATCACCCTGTGCCTCCTGTGCCTTCTGTGTCGATGACCAAAAATATCGTTTTAAGGTCTTGAGGTTGCTCTGCGGAGCACCAGATGCATGACCGCTCGGATGATGTCTAAGTCCTATTCTCTAATAGGGATGCTTTTCGCTTTTCCAGGTAGACCTCCCTGACATTCAGTGGTTAACCAATATTTAGAGGGCACAGGGCAGAGGGATACAGGAGTAGGTCAGATGTAGTACTGTGTCCCACTATCACCCTGTGCCTCCTGTACCCCCTGTGCCTCTATCACCTTTCTATTGTTGTTTTCCAGGGGTTGTTGGTAGTTCCCCTCCGGGAGGAGACTATGGATATAGTCTACTAATCGTGTTCAATATTTAAGCAGGTTCTCAGTTACTTGCGTTTAACATTAATTATACGCAGACTGGGCAGATGCGAGCTAAACAATTTAGATAATCATTGTTAGCAATTTACCTTAACTTTTTCCTGTTATCCTTCTGTTATCCCTCTGCCATGAGATATAGGTCACATACATTAGATTATTTTTCCATTATTATATCCTTTAAGGAGCCCTGGTATATCTAGAAAGCCGATGAAAAGTACTTCAGAGCTCCATACGTAATATTTAACAATATCAGTAGAGGTGCTTGAGATGGCTGAGATAAAAGTTGATTGTATTGGTGAAACCTGTCCAGTGCCTCTGGTAGAGACGCGCAAGGCGCTAAGGAAAGCGGAAGAAGGTGACATAGTCGAGGTCACCGGGACTCATCCTTCTTCCAAGAAAGAAATACCATTGGCGGTAAAGGCTATGGGATTAGAACTCTTGGACATAGAAGAAGGGACGGATGGGGTCTGGAAAATAAGAATACGCCGGTAGAAGGAGGCAATAACTATGGCTAACAAAGCGGCTATTATAGTTCATAGTGGTGATATGGATAAGCTTTACAGTGCCCTTATTTTAGGTAATGGCGCACTTGCAATGGGCATGGAAGCATCACTATTCTTCACTTTTTGGGGACTCCAACGTCTCAAGAGGGGGGGAGTGGAAAAGGGGCCTCTCTCCAAGATGAACATGCTTGGCTTTGGCAAGTGGATGGTGAAGCGAAAAATGAAACAGGCCAAGGTGGCTTCTCTAGAGAAACTCATGCAGGATTTCAAGGAGCTTGGAGGCAAGATTCTTGCCTGTGACATGACTATGGATATAATGGGTGTAAAGAGAGAAGACTTGCGTGACGATTTAATATCAGATTATTGCGGAGTTGGAACTTATATGGACGAGGCTAAAGACTCAACAGTAACCCTGTTCATATAATCGGAGGTGGAAAATGCTCGAAAGACGTATCTATTTGGATAACGCCGCAGCTACCCGTTTGGATGAGCGGGTGCTGGAGGCAATGGAGCCTTACTTCTTCGATACCTATGCGGTGGCTACCTCTGAGTTTGCTTATACCCAGGGTATAGAGGCTCGCGAAGCTCTGGACGAAGCTCGAGGAAAACTTACCGGATTTTTACATGCAGACCCCGCAGAATTTATCTTTACTTCAGGCAGTACCGAGTCATCAAATATGGTTCTAAAAGGAGTCGCCCTTGCCCTTGGTAAAAAGAAAGGTAAACACATTATTGTGTCAAAAATCGAGGATTTTCCAGTACTCCACAGTGCCAGAGCCCTCGAGAGTCAGGGCTTCAAGATAACCTATCTGGATGTAGATGGTGAAGGCTTTGTTGACTTGGACCAGCTCAGAGATTCTATTTCTGATGAGACCATCCTGGTCTCCATCCAGCATGCTAACCAGGAAATCGGGACGATTCAGGATATTGCCAGCATCGGTAATATCTGCCATGAGAGGGGGGTTCTATTTCATACCGACGCTACTCATACTTTCACCCGGGTTCCTCTGGATGTTAAGAAGATACCCGTGGACTTGATTACCGTATCCGCTCACACCATACATGGGCCAAAGGGTATCGGAGGCCTTTATATCCGTAAAGGAACAGAAATAGCCAAGTGGATGGATGGGGGATTTCAGGAGTTCGACCTTCGTGCCGGCCTGGAAAACGTACCCGGCGCCGTTGGATTTGCCAAAGCAGCCGAGCTTGTTACCCCGGCAGAAAACAAGCGGCTACAGGCCATGCGTGACCGTGCTATTGACCGCATACTGGCTGAGATACCAGACACAACCCTCAACGGTCACCGCCGGAAAAGGATTCCGCACAATGTGAACATCTCCTTCCACTTCGTTGAAGGTGAATCAATAACGCTGCATCTTGACATGCACGGTTTTGCCGTGAGCACCGGCTCCGCCTGTTTCAGCCGCTCTCTTCAGGGTAGCCACGTTATTTACGGCATCGGCGGTGACCACGAAAGAGCCCACGGTTCGATACGCATCACTTTAGGGCGCTACAATACCATGGAGGAAGTAGATGCTGTGGTTCAAACACTCGCTGAGGTAGTTCAGGAACTGCGAAAAATCAGTCCCTTGGGTAAAAAAAACCGTGAAGAGGAGGATTAAAATGAAATTTCCATATAGCGAGACAGTGCTGGAGCACTTTCGACACCCCCGTAATGTGGGTAAAATAGATAATCCCGACGGGAAATCGATGGAAGGCAGCCCAGCTTGTGGCGACATGGTCGCTGTATATATTAAAGTCGACCCCAAAACCAATAAAATTTCAGATATCAAGTTTGAATCTTACGGCTGTGCTTCCAATATTGCCACCGGTTCCATCATTACGGAGCTGGCCAAGGGGAAAACGCTTGATGAGGCAAAGAAGATTACTTGGAAGCAGGCCTCGGATGCCCTCGGTGGACTGCCAAAAATTAAAGCGCATTGCTCGGTACTGGCTATAGAGGGCTTGCGTTCTGCCATTGTTAATTACGAGGAGCGTCATGGTCTGGTTAAAGTAAAGACACCTACAACCGTAGAAGTAATACGAAAACGCTTGAAGAAGGTCATGAACCCGATTAGCGGACTGGACCTGGTACGCACGAACCTCGTAAAAGATATTGAATTGAAAGATGGTAGTGTGCGAGTGGTAATTGACCTGCCGGCGAAACACCAGTTTGCTCCCGCAATAAAAGAAGAAGTCATGGAAAAGATAGAACCTCTATGGGACGTAAAAGAAGTGTTAATTGAATTTACGGAATAAGACACAAATCACTATATAACTATGACTGTGAAACGGGATATTAAAATTGTATAACACGATGGGTTAATCGATGGTCAATCAACTTTTAAAAGAAAAGAGCCCATATTTACTGCAGCATGCCGGTAATCCCGTCGATTGGCATCCGTGGGCAGAAAAGGTGTTTGACAGAGCTAGGAAAGAAAACAAGCCGATCTTTCTTTCCATAGGATACTCGACCTGCCACTGGTGTCATGTAATGGCACATGAGTCATTTGAGGACCCTGAAGTGGCCAGACTCATGAATGAGACGTTTATTTCTATTAAAGTAGACCGTGAGGAACGACCCGACATAGACATGGTCTATATGACCGCGTGTCAAATGATGACTGGTAGCGGAGGATGGCCCCTGACAATCATTATGACGCCGGATAAAGAGCCCTTCTTTGCCGCCACCTATATACCGAAAGAGACAAGGTTTGGGCGCGTTGGAATGCTGGAACTCATACCGCGCATCAAGGATATCTGGGCGACAAGACAGACTGAAGCATTGAGTTCAGCTAGTCAGATTACCACAGCTTTACAAGGAACAACTCTGGAAGCGCCTAGAAAAGAATTGAACGATCCCGTGCTCCACCTTGCGTATGAACAGCTTGCAGAGCGTTTTGATGAGCGGTACGGTGGTTTTAGCCAGGCGCCAAAGTTCCCCACACCCCATAACCTGCTCTTTCTTTTGAGGTATTGGCGGCGTACCGGTAACGAGAAGGCATTGCAGATGGTTGAAAAAACCCTCCAGGCTATGAGGCGTGGCGGTATTTATGACCATGTTGGATTCAGCTTTCATCGTTACTCCACAGACCTACGATGGCTGGTGCCGCATTTTGAAAAGATGCTCTACGACCAGGTTTTTCTGGCAATTGCCTACACGGAAGTCTATCAGGCAACCGGAAAGGAGGAATATGCTCAAACAGCCCGCGAGATTTTCACCTACGTTCTGCGGGACATGGCATCTCCGGAAGGTGGCTTCTACTCTGCTGAGGACGCCGATAGCGAAGGCGAAGAAGGTAAGTTCTACCTGTGGACGAAGGATGAGATTCAAAAGATGCTCTCTGCAGAGGAAGCAGACCTGACCGTCAGGGTGTTCAATATTAGCGAGGATGGTAATTTCACAGACGAGGTTGCCGGCAGAAAAAACGGGCGCAACATTTTACACCTGACCAAATCAATCGACGAACTTGCCTCCGACCTGAATATATCAGTCCCTGAACTCCAGACTAAGATAGCGGAGGTGCGGCGGAAACTGTTTGCTCACCGTGAGAAACGCATCCATCCTCATAAAGACGATAAAATTCTAACCGACTGGAACGGTCTCATGATTGCTGCGCTGGCAAAGGGTGCCCAGGTTTTCGATGAGCCTGAGTATGCAAGTGCCGCCAAGCGCGCCGCCGACTTCATTCTTAAGGATGTCCGTACTTCTGAGGGGCGGCTTCTCCATCGATATCGTGATGGGGAGGCAGCCGTAACCGCCAATGCTGGCGATTACGCATTCTTCGTTTACGGACTGCTGGAACTCTATGAGGCAACATTTGATGTGAATTATCTAAAGGCGGCGCTGGAATTAAACGAGGATTTTGTCCGGCATTTTTGGGATTACGATAACGGCGGATTCTATTTTACGGCTGATGATGGTGAGAACTTATTGATTCGCCAAAAGGAGATATATGATGGCGCCATCCCCTCAGGGAATTCAATAGCAATGTTGAACCTGCTTCGGTTGGGACGTATAACTGCCAACACTGATTTTGAAGACAAAGCGGCCAAGATTGGACAGGCCTTCTACGAGAATGTCAGGCAATTACCGTCAGCACATACCCAACTCATGGTCGCCGTAGACTTCGCCGCCGGACCTTCCTACGAGGTTGTCATTGCCGGTGGCTCACAAGCCGACGATACCAAACGAATGCTGGACGCAATTCAAAAGCTATTCGTACCCAATAAGATAGTAATTCTGCGGCCTACCGACCAGGAATCTCCTGAGATAGATGACATTGCCCCCTTCACCAGGTACCACTCAAGTATTGATGGCATAGCTACCGCTTACGTCTGTCTCAACTATAATTGCAGGCTTCCGACTACGGATATTGGTTCCCTGCCCAAGTTACTCGGTTCAGGACAACACTCTTAGCGTAAATAACTGATATTTGACATTTTTCACAGTTGGAATATAATAACAATCACCATCAATAAGAGCGTCAAATAATAAAGGAGGTAATTATGGAACATAAATTACCTGGGTTACCTTATAGCGGCGATGCGCTGGCACCCCATATTTCGGTGGAGACCATCGACTATCACTATGGGAAACACCATAAGGCATACGTCGATAACCTGAACAAACTCATTCCGGGTACCGAGTTCGAAAATATGTCTCTGGAAGAAATTATCCCGAAGGCATCCGGCGGTATCTTCAACAATGCAGCCCAGGTATGGAACCACACATTCTACTGGAACTGCCTCTCGCCCGAAGGCGGGGGCGAACCCTCCGGAGAGCTAGCAGGTGCCATTACCAAGGGCTTCGGCTCATTGGAAGAATTTAAAAGCAAATTCACCAATGTCGCCGTTACTCTATTTGGCTCCGGGTGGGTCTGGCTGGTCAAGAATCCTGATGGTAGTCTCGCCGTTGAAGCTACCGGCAATGCTGAAAATCCGTTGAAACAGGGAAAGAAGGCGTTGCTCACCTGCGATGTTTGGGAACATGCCTACTATATCGACTACAGAAACGCCAGGGCTAAATACCTCGAAGCATTCTGGAACCTGGTAAACTGGGATTTCGTGGCGGCAAATACCAAGTAGCCACCCCGTTGAACTAAATGACTAATCGAAAGGAGACTGGGTTATGAAGAAGATATTAATCGCGTATTTCAGCCTAACAGGTAACACTCAAAAAATGGCTGAGTATATCGCCGAGGGTGCTCGTATCAGCGGACGGCAGGTAACAATAAAAAAGGTATCGGATATCAAGGGCGTGGAAGAATTGGCAGGCTATGATGGATACATCTTCGGCTCCCCGACCTATCACAGAGATATGGCTGAGCCGGTGAAGACCTTTCTTTTTCTGGTGCGAAAGGCTAATCTTGAGGGCAAGCTTGGCGGCGCCTTCGGCTCCTATACGCACGATGGTAATGCCCCGGAGATGATTTTCAAAACCATGCAATACGTCTTTAAGATGGAGCCATTCGAACTGGGGCCATTTAACCTGCTGGAGGCTAAAGTGGACACATCCGAAGGTATGCATGCCTGTCAGGACTACGGAAAAGTATTTGGAGAAACACTGAAGGATTAGTCCCCGAAATAATTTATCAATATGGAGGTTTAAAATGTCGGAAGAGAAAAAATTCTATACCACTGGCTTTGGTGCACCGGTCGACAATGACCAGAACAGCAAAGCAGCTGGTAACTATGGCCCATTGCTCATGCAGGATACCCACCTGCTAGAAAAGCTCGGGCACTTTGACCGCGAACGAATCCCGGAACGGGTAGTTCACGCCAAGGGGGCGGGGGCACACGGCTACTTCGAAGTTACCGCCGACGTTACCAAGTACACCAAGGCAAAATTCCTTTCTGAAATAGGCAAGCGCACCGAGGTATTTGCCCGCTTCTCCACCGTAGGCGGCGAGAAGGGCTCGGCGGATGCGGAGCGGGACCCGCGAGGCTTCGCCCTGAAGTTCTATACCGAAGAAGGCAACTATGACATGACCGGGAACAATACCCCCGTCTTCTTCATCCGTGACCCGCTGAAATTCCCCGACTTTATTCATACCCAGAAACGCCATCCGGGTACCAACCTTAAAGACGCCGATATGTTCTGGGACTTTCTCTCTCTCACGCCGGAGTCTATACACCAGGTTACCATCCTATTTTCCGACCGGGGAACACCCAGGACATTCCGGCATATGAATGGTTACAGTAGCCACACCTTCAAATGGTACAATGAAAAGGGAGAATATTACTGGGTACAGTATCACTTCAAGACGGAGCAGGGCATACAGAACCTTACCCGCGACGAAGCTACCGAAATGAAGGGGAAAGACCCCGACCACGCCACGCGCGACCTTCATGAATCAATCGAACGTGGTGACTATCCGTCGTGGCGGCTGGAAATGCAAATCATGACCCCGGAACAGGCCGAAAAGTACCGCTTCGACCCATTTGATATCACCAAGGTCTGGTTCCACGCCGACTACCCGCCGATTACCATAGGCCGGATGGTACTCAACAAAAACCCAAAAAACTACTTTGCAGAGGTGGAACAGGCGGCTTTCTCTCCGGCGAATTTCGTGCCGGGCATTGCGGCATCGCCGGACAAGCTGCTCCAGGGACGCCTGTTCTCCTACCATGACACCCATATCCACCGGCTGGGAGTCAACTACCCGATGTTACCCATTAACCAACCGAAGGCCGCCAGCGTAAATTACTACCAGCGTGACGGTTACACGAACTTCTCCGAGAACGGCGGCGACGGCCCGAACTATTATCCCAACAGCTTCGGTGGTCCAGAACCTCAACCGGACGTTGCCGAGCCACCTTTTGATGTTTCCGGTCAGGCAGCGCGTCACCCCTATACCCACCCTAACGACGACTTCTTCCAGGCCGGTGAACTCTACCGGCGAGTAATGACCGATGAGGACCGGGAGCACCTCATTGGCAACATCACATCACATCTGTGCAATGCGCAGAAACGGATTCAATTGCGCCAGACAGCCATCTTCTACAAGGCCGACGTTGAATATGGCCGCCGCGTAGCCGAGGGGCTGGGACTCGATGTTAAGGAGGTGGCACGGCTAGCAGATATGTCTCAGGAAGAACGGGCTAAGGCAACCAGTAAATAAATCTGTTAATAGACATAGCACTTATCTGAAGTACTAAAGATGGGATTGGGTATGAAGAGCCGTTTCCGGATCTGAAAAAGACGGCGCTTGTAAAACAGTCCATCAACCCGCGGCAATTTGAAACCTTGCTTGACGAGTTTGAATAGAGGTCAGAGCTAATAGTTAGGGAAAAGACTGATAATAGGATAATTAAATAGAGGAGGCTCATTATGGAGTACTTACCTGAGGTATACAAAGAATTCCAGCGGCAATTCCCCGAAGTAGCTAATTTGCATGATGAATTGGCCATAAAATGTCTTAATTGGGGGCCACTTGATGCAAAAGCAAAGCGACTGGTGAAACTGGGTATTTCAATTGGCCTGAATGCGGAGGGCGCAGTGAGGTCTCATGCTCGGAGGGCATTGGAGGAGGGTATCACAGCCGATGAGGTTCGGCATACCGTGCTTTTGTCGTTTACTACTGCCGGATTTCCTACCATGATTGCATCACTAAAATGGATAAACGAGGTTATCGAAAAACACAAATGATTACGGGTTAAGCCTGCGAAATAGATATTACTAGTCAGATATACCTCATTGGTGTGATACTAACAACCTCTTCCTTGAGGTAGGATGGATTTAATGGACACCAAAGTCAGGTAAAATAAAGAGACGGAGGTGTCAAATTGAAAAGGGGTCCGCAAGGAAGGTACAGCAAGGAGTTTCGAGAGGAAGCGGTGAAACTGGTAACGGAAGAGAGGCTATCGGTGCCGGAGGCAGGACGCCGGCTCTCCTTACCACCATCTACAATCGTCAGCTGGGTGAAGCAATTCAAGGCAGGCAGGCTTGGAGAGATAGGCAAGACGTATAGGCCTTTGACCGATATCGAGATGGAACTGGCAAGGACCAGGAAAGAACTAGTTGAAGTGAAGATGGAGCGGGATATATTAAAAAAAGCAGCCGCGTACTTTGCCAGGGAGTCGCTGCCCGGTACGCGTCGATGAAAGAGATGCGGCTCAATTATCCGGTGCAGCTACTGAGGCGAGTTTTAAGCGTATCGGCAGGCGGATATTATGACTGGCTGGACAGGCCGTTATCGAAGTGGGCCAGAGAGGAATCAAGGCTGGAGGTAGAAATCAAAGCAGCCGACAAGCGTACTAGGCAGGTTTACGGCGCTGAGAAGCTGCAGCATGATTTGGCTAAGCACGGTATTCGGGTGGGGATTTGCCGGATCAAACGTATTCGGAGAAAGCTCAGTATACGCTGTAAGCAGAAGAGGAAATTTAAAGCTACCACCTATTCCAGTCATAACCTTCCCGTAGCTGAAAATATCCTGGGGCAGCAGTTTACGGTTACTGCACCGAATAAGGTGTGGGTGAGTGATATAACCTATGTACCGACTGACGAAGGCTGGCTGTATGTTGCCGCCCATAAGGATCTCTTTACAGCTGATATTGTTGGCTATGCCATGGGAGAGCGCTTGACCAGGAATCTGGTCAGTCAGTCCCTGTTCAAGGCTGTGGCAGCCAAACGCCCGGCTCAGGGGCTGATTCACCACTCAGACCGGGGTAGCCAGTATTGCTCGCATGAGTACAGAAATATCCTGGAACGGTTCGGACTCTTGGCATCGATGAGCCGTAAAGGGAACTGCTATGATAACGCTCCGATGGAGAGTTTCTGGGGGACGCTTAAGCAGGAGCTTGTTCATCACCGTCGGTATAGAACCAGGCAGGAGGCGATAAGAGACATCACAGAGTATATCGAGATATTCTATAACCGGCAGCGCTTGCAGCCAAGACTCGGTTTCCTGTCACCTGCGGTCTTCGAGCAAAGATACTATGCGGGACTGCTGGCAGCATGAAAGGTTTCGTGTCCGTTATTGACATCCGACGTCAGTATGCTGCATCAAAGCCAAAATTAATCATGGTAATAATGCCAATAAGTATAGAGATTATTACCGAGTAGCTACATCTCGTAAACGGGTTATCTTTTATGCGAAGAATCAATAACAGATTAGGCGTAAAAAAGATAGCTAACAAGGCACCAAGACCAAAAAGACATGTATAATATCCCCAAGGATAGTCAGCTACGGATGGGACAAAGTGGCTTAATTCTGGAGGTGGTATCTGCTGCGGTTCAGAGTTTTCATAGATAATTTGAGCTTCTTGAATCTTGTCATAGATTATTGGGTTAATAAAAGTTACCATGAATGCTATGAGTGAGAACCCTATCCCTGCATATATGCTCAGTAACCAACGTCTTCTTAAAAACTTAAATTTCATAATTGACGCCTCCCAATATCTCACTGAGAATTCAATTCTACTGGTTTAATAACCAAAAGTAAACCGTCTGGGAAAGCTGTTGTTAGCTAATTCGGGTTTGGTACAAGGATGACATGCAGACCGTCTAGATAAAGTCACCACAAAGGATTTGTAATCCGTTGTGGTCACGTTCACGACCCGTATGCACTATCGGTTTTTAATTGAGTCGAGTCGGCTCGGAATATATGTGTCTTTTAAACGTGGCTGTCGGATAGGTTAAGTGAACAATACATAACCATTTGTTATTTCTCTTAAGCGTTTTTGTCGTGTGCGTTTTATTGGTGAGCCAGGTAAGTAGTCAGTTTTAAGGTGAATGATAAAGTTGACACGTATAATTGACCTAACTATACTTACGCTACGAGCGGTAGTGTAGGGGTAAGGTGTAGAGAGTCGTAATAAGGAAGCTGTGCTGGTAGCTCACGGTATCACTCGTGAAGGGAAACGGGTGGTGCTGCACCTGAGCCTCGGGGGTAGGGAAAGCACCGAGTCGTGGAAGGGAGTGCTAAATGACCTGGTTGAGCGTGGCTTAAGACGACCTCAGCTATTCATCACTGATGGTAACCAGGGACTGCTTAAAGCGATAAAAGATGTCTGGCCAGAAGTTCCCCGGCAGCGTTGCGCCGTCCACCGTATCCGAAATGTGCTGGCGAGGGTGCCCAAGAAGAAGCAGGATGAGGTCAGGAAAGCCCTGCATCGCATCTTCTACGCTGCCTGTCTTGAAGATGCCCGGGATGAAGCCAGACAGTTTCTGTCCCGCTACAGCCGGGAGTTCCCCACCGCTTGTGAGACCTTAGCCATACACCTTGAGGAATGCCTTACCTTCTACCGCTTCCCCGAGCGTCACTGGAAACATATCCGCACCAGCAATGTCATCGAGAGAGCCTTCAAGGAGGTTAAGAGAAGGACCAGGGTGGTCGGCCGTTTCCCAAACGAGACCTCGGCACTGGTGATGGTTTTTAGTATTCTAGATGAGGAGCGGTTGAAGTGGCAGAAAGTCAGGATGGGAGCTGAGGATATTGCCTGGATAGAGGAGGCATCAAAGGCGTTGGAGCAAGAGCCAATCAGATTGGAATTCCTAGAGGAAGCACTGGTTGCTTAGAGGGATTGACTGAGATGGCATACAGGGGTAGGATATGGCTAGATCGAATTTCCACCAGTTATGGGACGCAGCCGCTATCGGTTCTTGTCTAATCGTATTTGGGCTAATACTTATCTCACTTGCCCATTAGTTTTCAGTAGCTTAACATTTTGAGTTTAAGTTACTAAACAATCTACTTTAATAGTTCCATTGTGGAACTCGGCGATACGCTGGCAAATAGAACCACGGCAGTCTGATGACTTCATCACATATCAGGTAGGGTATGCTATCGAGTGTGATGATAAAGGCAGGCTGATATTCAAATACGACAGAGCTCTTCGCAGCACTGAGCTACGCTCACCAGAGTGGTTATGGGAATACCTTCAAGAGGTCATCTGTCCTACCCTCGTTGTGCATGGTCAAGAAAGCGATGTCCTCGTTGCCGAAATAGCTCAAAGAATGGTTGATACTCTGGCATTTGGCTCGGTAGTTGATATTGAGCATGCCGGTCATAGCATACTAGGGGATAACCCAAGGGGGTTCGAAGTAGCGGTACGTAGGTTTCTAAGCAGCGATAGCGAGAGTGCTAGAATGTAGAGCGAGGAAATAGAATGATGTAGTGTAATGGCTTAATATTAGCGGGGGAAACTAATTGGCTATTGGAATTTTATATCAGGAACCATTAAAGGAATATGATTTCGGCCCGGGGCATCCTTTTCGGGGAAACCGTTATGAAATATTCTTTAAGTATCTTAAGGAAACTCTGGCCGAGGATGACAATTACAGGATTCTTAAATCAGCCCCAGCAACAGATGAAGATATACTCCTAATTTGCGAAAGAGCCTATATCCAGTTCACCAAAGAATTTTATAGAGCTGCAAATTTAGGCTTGAGCTCTCTCGGCCAGTTCTTTACTTATCACAATACCGATAACTTGCCCAGAGAAAAACCAGGTAAACTGGAGGAAGCAGCGAGATTGGTTATCGGGCAGTCTAAGATGGCCTGCGAACTGGTGGTAGGAGGCAAATATAAAAAAGTAGTCTCCATAGGGGGCGGATTGCACCATGCCAAGCCATCTTTCGGAGAAGGTTTTTGCCTTTACAACGATGTTGCCTTCTGTGCTGTCTATTTAATAAGGGAATATAAATTGGACAGAATAGTAATTCTGGACACCGATGCTCACGCTGGGAATGGAACCTGTGAGTATTTTTACCATGACCCCAGAGTCTTATTTATTGACATGCACCAAGACCCGAGTACTCTTTATCCCTACACTGGTTTCACTCATCAGATTGGCACTGAAAAAGGGAAAGGCTTTACGGTCAATATACCCCTGCCATCTGGTGCCGGCTATGATTCCTATCGGCTGGTCTTCGATTCTATAGTCGAGCCAATGATAAAGGAATTCAAGCCTCAAATCATTATCCGTAATGGCGGTTCCGATCCTCACTTCGATGATGGACTCACGGATCTAGGACTACCATTAGAAGGCTTTAAAATGATTGGTGAAAGAGTCAGAGAAATTTCTGAGGTATGCAGTGGAAAAGTCATTGATTTAATCGCTTCTGGCTACAATTTGACTGTTTTACCACGTGCCTGGCTCGCTCTGATTGCTGGACTGGCAGGTATCAAACTTCAAACTCAAGACCCTGAGCCTATCCCGCCACAGTACAGGGCTGCCCTTGCCTTTGGGGAAACTGAAAAATCCACGGAAAAGATTATGGAGGATGTCCGGAATAACCTCAAGGATTACTGGTCTTGTTTGCGCTAATTACTCCAGGGGAAAAGTAGCCGTTACCTTAGCATAATCCTGGCATCAATTATATAATAACCTTCCCCCTGCGGCATTACCTTTACCGGATTAAAGTCTAATTCAGCTATTTGTGGTATGTCCTCGATCAGTGCCGAAAGCCTTAGCAATAGACCTTCAACTGCTTGAATATCGCTAGGTGGTAAACCTCTGTATCCTTCGAATAACTTGGCCATCTTAACAGAACTAACCATTTCCCTAGCATCCGAATCGGTAAGTGGATGTAACCTTAATGCCACGTCTTTAATCAACTCAGCATATATACCTCCCGATCCAAACATAATAATCGGCCCGAAGGTAGGATCCTGTGTTACACCAATAATTGCTTCAAGTTCTCCTTTTACCATACGCTGTACGGTTACTCCCTCCATCTCTTTAACACGATTAATTTTGGTTAAATTCGCTTGGATATCTTTGTACGCGTGCATGACTTCATCTTCAGAATTCAGGTCAAGGATTACTCCACCTACATCGGTTTTATGAGAAATTGTAGCAGAAGAAAGCTTAACGGCGACAGGGAAACCTATCTTCGCGGCCAGATTGGCTGCTTCACCCGGCGTCTCTGCAAATAATGTCTCAATAAAGTGAATATTATAGCATTGAAGCAACTCGGTAATTTCTCGTCCAGAAAGCCATAGCGGTCTCTCGATATTCCGCATCATCGCATTCTGGATTATTCTTCTGGCACGTCTGTGTCGTAGGCCGCGGATTCGCGGAATCTTACCCCTGGGCCGCTTTCTAAACTCAGCGTAATCGACTGCCCTAGCAAGGGCCGAAACAGCCTCATTCGGAAAGGAATAGCATGGTACAAACTTACCACGGGAGCCTAATTGTGCCTTAAAGCCTCTCTGCCCTAAAAAACAGGCTAGCAGTGGTTTACCTTGTCTCCAAGATATTGGAGCGATTTTCCGAATTGTATTTTCTATTGCCTCTGTATCTGTTACCACTGGAGGAATACACATAACCAAGATAGAGTTAATGTCATCATCCAGAGAGAGTGTCTTTAGCACACCTGCGTACTCTTCAGCCGTGGCGCCAGCTGTCATGTCGAGAGGATTGTTGATAGGGATATCCCTCTTTATAAGAGGTTGAAGCTTGGTTATCGTATCCTGTGAAAATTCCGGTAGAATCAACCCATGATGTTCGGCAATATCGGCGGCAATGATACCAGGACCACCTCCATTAGTGACAATGGCCAGTCTTTTCCCCCTTGGTAACGGCTGGTTGGAGAGGAGGGTAGCCACGTCAAACAATTCCTCCATTGTATTCACCCTGATAATGCCGGCGTTATGAAAGAGCGCGTCAGATGTTACGTCCGAGGTAGCCAAAGCCCCGGTATGTGACGATGCAGCGCGCGAGCCGGCTTGGGTACTGCCACCCTTGATGGCAACAATAGGTTTTTTCGCCGATACCCTCCTCGCTATTCGGCTAAACTTTCGAGGATTACCAAATGATTCTAAATACAGCAGAATGACCCCGGTCGCCGGGTCCCGTTCCCAGTACTGGAGCAGGTCATTTGAGGAGATATCCGCTCTATTACCTACACTGACAAAGCTCGAGATACCCATGTTAAAGTTGCTGGCATATTCCAAGATAGCCAAACCCATAGCACCACTTTGAGATAAGAAAGCGACATTACCTTGGGGTGGGAAAACCTTAGAGAAAGTCGCATTAAGCTTTATTCCCGGAGCGGTATTGATGACACCCATGCAATTGGGCCCTACTAAACGCATACCATAACCGAAAACGATGTCCCTTAATTCATTCTCACGCGAAGCGCCTTCCAACCCTCTCTCCTTGAAACCATCAGAGATGACAACTATAGAGCGTACTCCCTTGCGACCGCACTCGTCGGCCACCCTAGCTACCGCTGAAGCAGGTACGATGACAATAGCAAGGTCCACAATACCAGGAACATCAAGTATTGAGGAGAATGCTTTTATTGACATCACCGATGATGCAAAGGGATTTACAGGGTAGACGATACCTGAGAAACTGCTTTGTAACAGACAATGCATGACCATATGCCCGATTGTACCTGGATGTCTAGAAGCACCTATTACCGCCACTGCCCTTGGATACAATATAGAATTGATGGAAGCTATGGTTGAAATTCGCTCTCTCTCTATCTCTTTTTTCGTTACTGTTGCCGTTGGAGCTATGGGAAAGGTAACATGATACACATCAACTTCAAGTTTACTGGTAACATGAAAGCCGTAGTCTCGGAAAACATTCATCATGTCCTCGTTACCGGCCAGTACATCGGCTTCAAAAGTAGTGATACCGTTATCACGAGCTACGTTGACCAACGACTCCATGAGTTTGAAGCCGATGCCCTTACCCTGATAGGTATCTTCAACGACGAAAGCTACCTCTGCTGATCGTTTATCAGGCAAGCGGTAATACCGCCCGATAGCTACGATATCTCTATGCTGCTCTTTGATAATTTCAGCGACGATGGCAAAAGTGTTTGTATAATTTACAGTGCAAAAGCGAATAGCATCTTCCATCTCCATTTGCTTTGGCACCTGATGGAAGCGTAGATATTTAGTATGAGGACTGAGTCTGGATAAAAAGGCAAGCCAAAGTTCAGTGTCATCTTTTTTTACCGGTCGCATTATTATGATTGAGCCATCACGAAGAACAACCTCAGTTTCGTACTCCAGCGGATATGCTGGGATTATTTCGCCTGACATATCTCTTAGATCTCCTTGTGCTTAACCATAATTATAGGATAAGAAGTAAGTAAAGTCATCACCCGAATGCACCTACAAAATCTATCGACCATGTGTTTTCCCACGTTAGGGGTACTTTCGAATAAAAGCAACTCCATATTGAAAGGATTGAGATAATTGACGTAAAATATATGATCCTAAGTATTGGTTGAAAGTCTGTGATAAGTTTCATCAAAACGTTATCAAGATTGAGCAACTAATTATTTCACTCCCGCTATTTCCTCCAATGTACTGGATTCTTCCTCAACGGCTTCTGGCGCTTTAACCAATAAGAGCGGGGTATTCCCTGCATGCAAGATTCTGTTGGCAACGCTACCGAATACCCAGCGTTTTACACCGGATCGCCCATGAGTTGACATGGCTACCACACCAGCATCGGTTTCATCAGCAAGCTTGATAATCTCCTCAGCGGCAGCACCGAGCACTACCTCAGATTTCACCATCACACCCTCATTTTTGAGCTGAGCACCTACCTTCTCAAGATAATCTTTTGCATGTGCCTCATCTAATTCAATTAGTTGTTCCAGATGATTACCACCTCCATATCCCCCTGTAGTAACGGTCTGGTAGCTTCTTGACAGCACCCGTAGCAAGATAACTTCTGCATTGAGTTTAGGGGCAAGCTCCTTCACATACGGAATAACTGCTTCACCTTCTTTTGACCCGTCCAGGGGAACAAGCACCCTGTTTAATGTAACCTCCTCATGTATACCGGGATAAGCATCCTTGGCCCGGATGAATATTACCGGCCGATGTGTTGTTTTCACTACTTCATCGGCGACACTTCCTAGAGTCCAGCGTTTGATACCAGAGCGCCCATGTGTTGCCATTACAATGAGGTCGATATCAGCCCTATCGGCATAGTTAACGATTTCCTCTGCAGGATGGCCAATCAGGACTATCGAGTCTACTGTGATTTCTTTCCCCACTAGCTTATCCACATGTCTTTTGGCTCCCCACTTTACGATTTCCTCCATTTCTTCTAAATAGAGCTGGTGCACGTGATACCACTCATCAACCGAAGGGATCACATATACCAAGGTGACTTCAGAACCCAATCTTACTGCTAATTCTCCAGAGTAGGGCAGAGCTAGTTCGGATAACTGTGAACCGTCTAATGGAACAAGGATTTTCTTGTACATTCTCGACCTCCCTTCTATTTATATTTTGGAGCATGTAGCCGTAACTTACTATCGTGCTAACTACTACTTACATCCTTCAAATTTTTAGTCGTATATGCTGGTGCTATCACCAAATAACTGTAGTGACAGCACCATGCAGTAGACAATACAGCTGGCATTTGCGATAATTAAGTGGCTAAATAGGCGGCACAAGCGTAATGGTAGAAACAACAAAAGTAGTCATTGTGGAAGATGAGCCCCTTTTTCGGGAGGTATTACAGCGCACCCTGGATGACGAACCGGGACTTGAAGTTGTGGCTACAACAGATAGTGGTGAGCAGGCAATCAGTATCGCAAAAGAGGTAAAACCCGACGTGATTCTTATGGATATCGAGCTTAAAGGAGAGATAGACGGGATTGAGGCAGCGCTGCAAATCAAGAAGGAAAGGCCGCAAATAGGCATCGTTATTCTCTCTGTGCATGGTGACCGTCGCTACGTTACCATCTTACCTTTGGAAGATACCAAAGGGTGGGGCTATCTCCTGAAACAGACGGTACCGGATCTGGCTACGGTCGTGCGAGCTATTGAAGGAACCAAGTCAGGTATGCTGGTATTAGATCCATCCATAGTTAAGAGCCTGCGTCCCAGAGAAGGCTCAACATTGGCAGGCCTGACTCCAAGACAACAGGAAGTTCTTGAGCTCATGTCCCAAGGTTATAATAATGCCGCCATAGCTAAAAGGCTTGGACTATCAGAGAAGTCAGTAGAGACATATATAAATATTATCTATCAAGCGCTGGGCCTCTCAGGTGAGCAGGAGATACACGCCAGAGTCAAAGCCACTCTTATCTTTTTACGAGACACCCGCAGCCATCAGTAAAACACCAGATAATTATTCAGCCTAACACCATTCCAGCCGACGCCTATAACAATTATATTGGTAATAGAAGGGTTGGCAGTTCCGCTTAGAGAAGGTATGAGTATGCTCCGTACTATTGTGGCTGATGACGAGCCCGAATTTCGCGCGTGGCTTTGTTCGTTGTTGGGCAATAATCAAGACTTCCAGGTAGTGGGTGAAGCTGGTTCCGGTCGGGAAACCCTGCGCTTAATTAAATTACTGGTACCAGATTTGGTGCTTGTAGATTTGTATATGCCGGACCTAGACGGATTAGAAGTTGCTCACTATATTCGACAATACTTTCCAGGTATCAAGGTGATACTTGTTAGCGCATACGATGGTCGTGTCTACGAAAGACTGGCAGCAGAAGGGGGAGCACTGACTTTTATTCCAAAAGTAAATCTCTCTCTGGACGCTTTGTATGAGGCTTTGCAAAAGGAAAAATAGCCGTGACCTTGGTGCCCTTACCTGGGGTACTTTGAATAGTGCATCTCCCATCCATCATCTCAGCATAGTCCTGCATTATCGCTATCCCGACTCCAATAATGGAGTTCGCTTTGTCAAATCCCTCACCGTTGTCTCGCACTGTTAGCTTTAACCTTCCGCCATGAGGCTGTTTCAGCTGTACACTAACCTTACTAGCACTTGCGTGTTTAACCACATTGACTAGAGCTTCTTCGACTATGCGGTAAACAGCCAGCTTCAAAGAATCCGAAATCAGCTTGCGATTGGCAACCTCTCGTTGCACGAGTGATTCATCCAACTCCATTTCCAGATTCAACGTAGCTTCAACTTGGTCCCCTAGGGATTGCAAGGCCGGGATAAGCCCCTGGCGTAAGATGGAAGGATAAAGCCGATGGCTAATTGAGCGTACATCTTTTTCTATTAGGTCTTTTAGCTTTATATTTAAATCTCTTAACTCCATAGCAAGCTTTTCTTCAGTAGCTAGCTGTTCTAGCTGTGCAAGACGATGCAAGATTACAATAAGCCGGTTCTGTACCGTGCCATGAAGTTGTTGTGCTATCTCTTTCCGTAGAGATTCCTGCACGGTTACGATTCTTTTTCGTGACCGCTTTAACTCTTCCTCTCGCGTCTGAGCGACTGATTGCTCCATCAGTACTTTTTCAGCACGCTTCAAATCAGTGATATCACGAGAACTTACAAACACGCCCGAGGCTGTGCCATCAGTTTCGATAAAAGGAGTGTAAAACACATCCAAATATCTTCTACCTAATCCTGGGAAATCAAGCCATGAGCGATAGTGCACCTGCTCTCCAGCGAGACATTGGTCTATATATCCCTTGAAAAATTCCGCAAATGCTTCTGAGCCCAGGACTTCCTCTGCGGAGTGTCCTATAATTTCATCACGCGTCTTATTTTGTGCTCTGAGGTAAGCATAATTTGCCATTTTGTAGATATAATTTCTGTCAATTAATGCTATACGGTCATCGGTTATAGAAACCATATGTTCTAAAATCTTCAGTACTTCCCTTATAGACTCGTGTTCTGCTAGTGACACTTCAAGTTGTGACACTTGCTGGCGTATTTTTGCCAATTCATCAATGAGTTGCTCTTTCGTTTTATCAGTATCCCTCATCTCTCTTCTCCGAAACTAGGGGCCAGTTGAATTGTAATCGACGATTACATATAAGCCATTTTACAAATACAATCGTCAATGGTCAACTGTGACATTAAATCCGTGGTGTTGGAGGTATTCGATATCATGCTAACCCCAAAGACCATCAAAAAAGCCAGAGATCGAAAAAAGGAGTCAGCACGATACTCAATGACAACTGTAGGCCCCATAATTAAAGCAGATAGAGGATGCTTGGCTGTAGGTGGCAACTGGTTTAAGTACAACCAGAATAGCAAAGAAGTAGGATAGAGATCAGGAGAAAGCAATAAGAGCACTAATTGATAAGGAGGTGTAGTGATGCCAAGAGGAGATAGGACCGGCCCCCCAGGGGGAGGCGGTGCTGGTGCGGGCAGAGGTATAGGCCGAGGTGGAGCAGGGGGAGGCAGAATGAGAGGGAGCCGACCGGGCTCCGGACCTGGAGGTCAATGTGTCTGCCCTAGCTGCGGAACTAAAGTGCCTCATCAGTTGGGTATGCCCTGTTACGATTTAACTTGTCCGCAGTATGGATCCAAGATGATAAAGTCTTAGAGATGGTGTCATCTGCAGCTTGTGCCTGATGTATGGATGCTGGTAAAGGAGGTCCTAGCTATGATTGTGTGGCAATTGAAGGCCTGCCTGCGATGCGGCGGTGACCTGTTCGTGGAGAACAACTCTAATGGTTGGTATAAGCAATGCCTCCAGTGTGCTTACCAGCGTGACCTGGAAGCTGAACCAGCATTTAGATGGCGATCCCGGTTTGGTCGGGTTCGCTCCGGACGTGAACTGGTAAGCGTTGGAAGCCGATAAGTCGCGGCCAGATAATGCTGAAGGAGGGTAGAAAGTTGAACTGAGCAAAGTTATGGCACTCGCTGAGCAAGTAGGCCACATACTTGTCGCAACGGCGGATAAGGAAGGGCAGCCGCATGTGGCTGCAGACAAGATAACAGAATATGTAAGTAATAAACCTTTCCACCTTATTGTAATGTCGCTGCTTCTGGTAAGACCGGGAGAAAACCCTTGACGCCTCCCGTGGGGAATGGTAATACTTTGGTAGAAAACGTGAACAAGGAGGTGAAGGAGGTGAATCGGAAGATACTGGTTCCACTAGATGGCTCAGAACTGGCTGAGAGAGCATTCCATTACGCTAAGATACCAGCAGCGAAATTTGGTGACGAGGTGATTCTGTTACACGTGTGCGGTCCGGAAGAGTGCCAATGTGAGGCAGAAAAGTGCACTGCCCAGCCCATGCATCGCGTCTATGTTGAGCATACTGCTCAAATGCTCAGGGATGAACTCGAGGCAGTTGCGGCCAGCAAGATAGAAATTGGTTGGGAAGTACTGGTTGGTGACCCGGCGGCCGAGATTGTAGGCTATGCTAAGGATAAAAATATCGGCCTGATCATGATGGCATCCCACGGCCGCTCCGGCGTCAGCCGCTGGGTCATAGGTAGTGTCGCCGATAAAGTGGTCAGAGAGGCGTCTGTTCCGGTGCAAATCATAAGGGCTTCCGCTAAGGAAACCGAGTACAGTGACTTTCCTGATAGAAAGGTACTGGTTTTGCTGGATGGCTCAAATATGGCAGAGGAGGTGCTTCCCTATGTAATCAGGCACGCCCAAATGTTAGACAGAGAAGTGATTCTCCTGCATGTTTGCGAACCTCCGGATATCGAGTCTCCAGCTAGCTACTACCTAACACCCCGAGACTATCCTCCTACTACGCCTTTGAAATGGGAAGATTATGCGGAACAAGAAACGGTTAAGTGTAAGGAGAGGGCCATGGAATATTTGGCTGGAATAGAGAAACGGCTCAGCGACGCCGGGATCAAGACAAGCTTAGAACTAATGGTGGGCAAGCCGGCACAGGAGATTGTCGATTATGTAAATAACAATCCCTCCAATCTTGTTGCCATGTCAACCCACGGGCGCTCTGGTCTCTCGCGTTGGGCTTTTGGTAGCGTAGCAGAGCGGGTGTTACATGCAGTTTCTAGCCCGCTCCTTCTGGTCAGGCCACATTAATCTGATGAAGACTATGCCAAAGAGCCTTTAATATCATGGATAGGAGGTAAAAAATGAAAGCCCGGCATTACTGATTATTGTCCTCAGTAGGAGAATGGGCTCCACACTTTACAGTGGGGGTAGCAATGCGCTAATCTTGAATGCCTGAGTTAGGAAAAATTAAAGGAGGGGATAGGTCATGTATGTCAAAGAGTATATGAATACCAATGTCATCTCGGTTAACAGCGACACGCTGCTCCACGACGCAGAGAAAATCATGCAAGACCACAAAATTCGCCGATTGCCCGTGGTGGACAAGGGAAAACTGGTTGGCATAATAACTCAAGCCAGGTTAAGAGAGGTAGCCGCCTCTCCTGCCACTTCCCTTTCCATTTGGGAATTGCATTATTTGCTGGCGAAAATGAAGGTAAAAGATGCCATGGAGAAGAAACTTTTCACCGTTACCCCTGACACCACAGTAGAGCAGGCTGTTAGTGAAGCGCAGAAACGTGGAATCGGGACGCTGCTTGTGGTCGACAAAGATAAATCAAATAAGTTAGTAGGCGTAGCTACCGCTACGGACTTATACAAGATCACAACTAGCATTTTAGGATTTGGTCAGCCGGGTACGCGGCTCCATATTTTTGAACCCTCCAAGGCTGGAGGCTGCCAAGAGGTGGTAGATACTATTAACAGGCAAGGGGTGAGAATCTTGTCCATGTTCCATGTTACTCCCCCGGGAATCGGGCGGGAGGATTGCATAATTCATCTGGATACCGAAGACGCTAGTCAAATCATAGAGAAACTTAAGGGCAAAGGGTACGAGGTGGAAGTAAGACCTCGCTAGCTAATTAAATGCCTGATGTCCCTTGAACGGAGGTGATGGTGCTCCGGTCTCAGTCGGTGGGCACGTGACTATGTCGCCGACAGAGTCCTGCACGGCGTCTCCAGCCCATTGCTTCTGGTTAGGCCAAGCTAGGTTTGAGAATGAAGATCACGATTGTTTGCTACGATTGCCTAGTTAAACTAGGGCTAAGAATTGGCTGGGGCTTTTCGTCTTTACTAGAGACTGGCGGAGGAAAGCTAATATTGTGCTCTTCTAGCTGCAAATACAATGAAAGAAGCGATAAGGGAATATCTGGCGTTAAAGAAGGAACCATGGAAAAGGCCTTACTGTAAGCACTAGAGTGACTAAAGCTGAGTTATACCTCGAGGGATACTGTTCAGAGTGTGAGGATAAGGAGAAGGGAGATGGTTGAAGATGGTAGGTAAAATGCTGACTGAGATTTCTAAACAGAATTTCGATGAAGAGGTGTTAAACTCTAAACTACCTGTTTTTGCTTGCTTCACTGCCCGGTGGTGCCGTACCTGCTACCCGACATGCCTTGTAGCTGCTGAATTGACCGAAGAATACAACAGCAGAGTCAAGTTTGTCAGGGTGGATATAGAAGAAAGCGCCGAGACAGCCGAACGGTATCATATTACCGCGGTACCAACCATTCTCATTTTCCAGGATTCTCAAGTGGCAAAGAGGCTCCTCAGTTTTCAAGGCCGTAGTTATTTGAGAAGTATTTTGGATAGCCTAGCAGCAGAACGAGATTTGTCTCATGAATAAAACAAAGAAAGGGGAAGAACAGAGGATAAAATTACCGGTGACAACATAAATTGCATCTGGTGCGCCATTAATAAACTAAGGAGAAGAAAAATATGTCTGGAGATTTGGTCAACCTGTTAGCCGATTTGAAAGACAAAGAAGTACTGGAACTGGTCGAGCAAAGACTCGACGCCGATGAAGATCCGCTGAAAATACTGGAGGATAGCCGGAAAGGTATGGAAGTCGTGGGTAAACGCTTTGCCGACGATGAATACTTTCTGCCTGAACTGGTCTTTTCCGGTGATCTCCTAAAGCGGGTAACCGAGATGGTTAAACCTCACCTGAAACAGGCGGTTGAAACCAAGCGCATCGGCAAGGTCGTCATCGGTACGGTATCCGGGGATATTCATGATATCGGTCTGAATATTGTTATTTTCATGCTGGATGTAAACGGTTTTGAAGTATACAATCTGGGCGTTGATGTTCCTGCCGACGCTTTTGTGAACAAGATGAAAGAGACCGGAGCCCCCATCCTGGGGTTGAGTGGGTTTCTTACACCCGCCTTCGAAGCTATGAAAGAAACCGTGGAAGCTGTAGAGGCCGCCGGAATGAGAGATAAAGTAAAGATTATGATCGGCGGCGGCCAGCTGGACGAAGATGTCAGGAAATATGCCAGAGCGGACGCCTATGGTAAGAATGCCATGGCGGCGGTAGCTCTGGCGAAAGGATGGATTGGTGCAAAATGAATATGGAAAAGAAATGGGCGGATTTATCCTGGGAGGAAAAACGTGAGGAGCGGTTCAAAACGTGGCTTACGCCCGAAGTTACATTCTCCAGCCCGGAAGCCGAAAAGCTCTATAAAGAAAGGGTGACCAGATTCATCAGAGCTTTTCAGGTGGAAAAGCCCGACCGGGTCCCCTGCATTCTGCCGGCCGGTAATTTCGCGGCATACTATGCCGGGGCAGACCTCCGTACGGTCATGTACGATTATGATGAACTGAAGCGCACCTGGCGTAAGTTCCTCTATGAATTCGGCGACTCCGATATGTTTTTTGGACCCGGCATGGTTCCCCCGGGGAAAGCCCTGGAAGCCGTCGACTTCAAATTATACAAGTGGCCCGGCCATGGCATATCCGGCAATACCACGTCATATCAATGTGTTGAAGGCGAATACATGAAAGCGGATGAGTATGATGCCCTCATCAAAGACCCTACCAACTTCTGGCTGAGAATCTACATGCCGCGCGTGTTTGGGGCTTTTGAGCCTTTACGTTATATCCCCCCCTTTACGACTATAGAAGAGATAGCCATCATGTCTTTCGTGCCTTACGGCCGGCCGGACGTTCAGGCGGCATTTGAGGCCTTATTAGAGGCTGGCAGGGAAAGTATGAAATGGATGTCGGCAGTCATGGAAGTCAGCCAGGAGGCGATGGGACTGGGATTTCCGGGCGTAATGGGAGGACTGTCCAAAGCACCCTTTGATACCCTCGGCGATACGCTGAGAGGGACGCGGGCGATAATGATGGACATGTTCCAAAGACCGGACAAGCTTCTGGAGGCGCTGGAGAAGATAGCGCTCCTGACTATTGACTCGACAATATCTTCTGTAGGTGACGCTGGCATGCCTATGGTAATAATGCCGCTGCACAAAGGTGCTGACGGTTTTATGTCCGAAAAGCAGTACGAGACCTTCTACTGGCCTACCTTCAAAAAGGTAATCATGGCCCTGGTCAACGAGGGCATCATGCCAATACTCTTCGCCGAGGGTAGCTACAACACGCGCCTGGACATTATCAAGGAACTGCCGAAAACCTCGGTGGCATGGTGGCTTGACCAGACGGATATGGCTAAAGCCAAGGAAGTCCTGGGCGATAATGTCTGTCTCATAGGCAACGTGCCTACCTCATTGCTGATGACCGGTACACCCCAGGAAATCAAGGAGCACTGCCGTAAGCTCATCGAGCTCTGCGCCCCGGGTGGCGGTTATGTACTGAGCGGTGGAGCCAACATTGATAAGGGGAACCCGGATAACCTGCGCGCCATGATGGAAGCCGTTAAAGAATATGGTGTATATTAACCCAGCCAAGAAATAAAGGGGGTATGTCAATATGGATACAGTAAAAAAATGGTCGGAGATGACCTGGGAGGAAAAAAGGGAGGAGAGGTTCAAGCGGTGGCTCGCGCCCAACGTTACATTCTCCAACCCGGAAGCCGGGAAACTTTACAAGGAAAGGGTGACCAGGTTCATCAAGGCCATCAAGCTTGAGGAACCCGACCGCGTACCGGTTATGCTGCCGGCGGGTAATATCCCGGCTTATTACGCCGGGGGAAATCTCAAGACGGTCATGTATGATTATGACGAGCTCCGCCGGGCGTGGCGAAAGTTTCTCCAGGAATTTGACATGGACACGTTTATTGGTCCCGGCCTTGTCCTTCCGGGAAAGGTACTTGAAGCCATTGACTTTAAATTAAACAAATGGCCGGGGCATGGCCTGCCCGACGATATCGAGACTTACCAGTTCATTGAAAGTGAGTATATAAAGCCAGAGGAATATGATGCGCTCATTAAAGACCCTTCTGATTTCTGGCTGAGGACCTTCCTGCCTCGCGCCGCGGGTGCCTTTAAGGCTTTTGAGAAGCTGCCTCAACTGACGGCTTTTATCGGCATACCGGTTTTCTATGTAGCACACTTCGCTGACCCTGAGATACAGGCGGCCTTAAAGACACTAACGGATGCCGGCACTGAAACTATGAAATGGATGGCGGCGGTCAGGGATGTCAGCCGGGAGTCGCTGGAAGCAGGTTTCCCCTCTCTCGGAGGCGGGTTTTCCGGGGCGCCCTTCGACATGATAGGCGATATGCTGAGAGGTACCCAGGGGATAATGATGGACATGTTCCAGAGACCGGACAAGCTCCATGAAGCGATGGAAAGGCTGGTGCCTATAGCTATTGATGAGGCCGTAGCTGGAGCCAATAACTCAGGATGTCCGATAGTTATGATGCCGCTGCATAAAGGGACAGGCGGTTTTATGTCCAACAAGCAGTACGAGACCTTCTACTGGCCAACCTTTAAAAAGCTCCTCCTGGGCCTGATTAACGAGGGGCTCGTGCCGATGCCATTCGCTGAAGGGAACTACGAACCCCGCCTTGAGATTATCAGGGATATGCCCCGGAGCTCGATAATATGGTGGTTTGAACATATGGATATGGCCAGAGCCAAAGAAGTCCTCGGTGACACCGCGTGTATCGCCGGCAATGTGCCCGTTACGGTGCTGTGTACGGGTACGCCTCAGGAGGTAAAAGAACGCTGCCGCAGGCTTATCGAAGTCTGCGCTCCAGGCGGCGGTTATATATTAACCGGTGGGGCAACTATGGATAGGGGAAACCCGGATAATCTGCGCGCCGTGATGGAAGCTTCCAAGGAATTCGGCGTGTACAAGTAGAGTTGTTACGCATAGAAGGGGGCCTACACCTGAATGAAACAGCTGCATGCGTGTCAGAGAGATATAAAGTGAGTAATGACAAAGTAAGAGAGATTGAGGATAAAATAGCTGACCTCAAGGCTAGGTGGCCAGCTCACTCGGTGCCACCGTCAATGTGGCAGAAGCTGGAGGAACTGGAGGATGAGCTAGAGAAGGCAAAAGCGGGGAGAGGCTGATGCCGAGTAAGATGGCCCTGGTGAACTACAACAAGTGCCGCCCTGACCAGTGTGACAGAGGAGTTTGTGCTGCAGTACTGGCATGCTCCCATAAGCTGCTCAAGCAGGAGGCTGCCTATGAGATACCCATGACAGACCCGTTTCTCTGTCAAGGCTGTGGTGATTGTGTCCGTGCCTGTCACCTAAAGGCAATCGAGACAGTTAGAATGTGAGCAACTCAGGCTCTGAGGGTAGCGTTCTTTCGAGAGGATAGGTTACCGCACATCAGAGTAGCATGGAAATAGCTGCCCCTGACGGGGCGAAGGGAGGTACTTATCGGTGTGTCTAGCTACAGTATATCTAAACAAATGGAGCAGCAAACCACTGATTCAAGATATTGTTCATATGCAAATACACAGCAACCAAGTAAAAATCGAGACGCTGTTTGGAGAAGAAGAGGTTATTCCGGGCAGAGTGGCCGAAATAGATTTTGCTACTTCGAAGATATTAATCAATGAACGCCATGATTCTAAGAAAGCTTAGCAAGGAGAATTTGTGGTGTCAACCAAACATCCTGATCTTGAATCAACAGCAGGAACGAAACAACATAGCTAGTTCACCTTTCGATGAACTAGCTTCGGAATATGATGCCTGGTTTGATAAAGATGGAAGCCTCTTCTTCATTGAGGTGCAAAACACGGAAGAGCCAAGGGAAGGCTATTTCCCCGGTGCTGGATTTACAATATTGGCGGCTGGCAAAAGGGCGGCGGCTGGGGAGGAGAGATGACTGACTTTTTGGTTTGAAGTTCGGTGTCACAGCAGATGGGGAGGTTCGATATGATAAAAATGAATCTGGACAATTTAGAACAGTACCTGCAGGAAAGTCTGAGCGGTTCAGTCAAGTTGAAAGGAGTGGGGGAGATTGGTGCCTTAGATGAGCAGGCGATGAAGGAATTTGGCTATGGCAAAGCACTCAAGGTAACCTACGAAAAGGATGGTCGGGAGGAGCATGTGGTGTTTTCCACAATGCGTGGAGACCGATATGGACACCAATTTTACTGGGACCGGGCAGCCATCCTTATGTTCGAGCATGATACCGGTGGCAGAATGGAAAAACATGTCAGGCCTCAAGGATTGGGGTATATCAATGAAGAAGGGCATCTCGTACCAGTAAAGAAACCAAAAGAGTTCTTTATAGTCAACGAGTTGGCCGAGGGAAAGCCCTATTTCGTAGATCTTGAAAGGATTAAGAAAGGCGATGTATATCCTAGAGACAAGGAACGGGCCCGAGAATTTGCCCGCTGGCTGGCCCGAGTGCATGCCCAGAAACAGGACGCTCCGGACATTTATTTGCGCCGTGTGCGACAGCTCATTGGTGACTCCGAGTGTATCTGGGGACTTATTGATGCCTATCCGTATCCTTACGAGTACTTCCCCCCAGCACGGTTCCAACAACTGGAGAAGCATCTTGTTGACTGGCGTTGGAAATTGCGGAAGTACACCAAGCGCCTTGCTGTTACTCATGGTGATTTTCACCCGTGGAATGTGTTGATCCGTCCTGATGGCGACTTCTCCGTGCTAGACCGCAGCCGGGGCGAGTGGGGAGAACCCGCAGATGATATCTCTGCCATGACCTCCAACTACTTTCTCTATGGGCTATATCAGAAACAGCGCCTGTCTGGGGATTTTGAAGAATTGTACATGGCTTTCTGGGACGAGTACCTTGAACAAACAGGTGACGAGGAGATTTTGGAGGTCATTGCTCCCTTTTATGTTTTTCGCAGCTTGGTTATAGCCAACCCGGAATGGTATCCGAACCATCCAATCGAAGTGCGGCAAGGGTTACTTCGGTTCCTTGAAAACGCCCTTTCTGAGGAATGTTTCGATTACCGGAATATTAACAAGTATTTGGATTGATTTTTCTCGTGGTATGGCAATGGAGGGTAAAGAGAATACAACACCCGGCTGGGTGATTTGGTTTGTGGGACTACCCGGTGCTGGAAAGAGCGCGTATGCTCAAGCGGTATATGAGGCACTGCGGAAGAAAGGAGAGGATGTGCGATATTTGAGCATGGACGAGCGCCGCAAGGCCTATTTCCACACCCCACAATATACAGCAGAGGAACGAGCCAAGGCCTACGAACTCTTTGCCAGGGAAGCAGCAGAAATCGCTGAGGAAGGCACCAACGTAATCATGGACGGTACAGCTCCGAAACTTTTCATGCGAGAGTATGCTCGCAGATTGGTGCCGCGTTTTGCGGAAATCTTTGTTCGCTGTCCCTTGGAAATAGCCGTGTATCGAGAGGCCCATCGCCCGGAAGGCCTAGTTATGGCCGACTTATACCAGAAGGCCTTGAAGCGCAAGGAAACTGGTACCTATTTCGAGGGACTGGGTGAGGTTGTCGGTGTGGATACGCACTTTGAAGAAACCCCCATGGCCGAATGTGTCATCGAGAGCGACCAAACGAGTATTGAGCAGGGCCGAAACCGTGTACTTGCTTTCCTTACGGTCTGGCAGGCCACAGAAATACCTCAGCGGGACTAGTTATTCACAGAAAAGGAGATTCACCTACTACCAATGGATGTACAAGTGACCACCACTATCCTTCTTGTCCGTCATGGGCAAACTAATGCAAACGCTGGTGGATTCTATATGGGCTGGTCCGATGAAGATCTAAACGAATTAGGCTACACCCAGGCGCGCCGTTTGTCTTCAAGGCTCGCTAGCCTGCCAATAGCTTCAATCTTTACAAGTCCGCTTAAGAGAGCCTATACTACCGCCATGATTCTAGCTGAGCCCCACAAACTGGGGTTGACAGTGTTGGACGACTTAACCGAAATTCAGCTTGGAGACTGGCAGGGCCTACACATGGATAAAATCAAGCAAAGGTGGCCAGAACTCTGGCGGCAGTCGAGGATTGACCCGTCAGGGCTAACAATGCCAAACGGTGAAAGCTACAGGCAGGTGACGGAGAGAGCTATTCGAGTCTTTAAGATGGTAATAGAGGCTAACCGGGGAAAGCAAGCAGTAATCGTAACCCACGAGGTTATTGTTAAGGTATTACTTGCACATGTTCTTGGAGTATCAAACAGCATCTATCGCAGGATCGAGGTTGATAATGCATCGCTAAGCCTGATACGAGTCAGTAATAATCCTCAGCTTGTGATGCTGAATGATACGTCGCATCTCGAAAGTTGAGGCTTGCAGTTCGCTTAACAAGGCAGTTGAAGCAAGAGCTTCGGGTATGGCTGAACAGACGGTCCCAGCCACCATACAACCTACCCCTATAGACGTCACACTTCGTAACGAACTGTGGTTTTAGCCAATAAAAACCGATTGCCGAAAGCGTGGAAATGAATTATGATGTGAGTAGAAACGTAGTGAATAGCAGGCATACACCTCGTCTAAGTCATGCAACTATTCAAGAGGAGGTCAGAGAATGCAAGAGCTTATCGATGTTTTGAGACTCCAGAGAGAACACGGTGGAATCCTGGAAGCCATTGGAGGTTTCTTGGATGCTTTCGACAAATTAAGAGTAGGCAATGCCGACGAGATACGTGAAGTTATAGAACGTCTAGCTACCCTGCACAGTGACTTCGTTGAACATGTAAGATTCGAAGAGCAGGAAGTTCTGTCAAGGCTAGCTAGCTATGCTTCAGTTATACTCACTCGAGGCGTTATTTTAGAGCTTGAAGGAATAACAGCTTCTATCTCTGAATTAACAGAACAATTGCAAGATTTGGCTGACAGTCCTTCAAACGAGACGGCATTGGATCTCTTCCGAGCTAAATTCAGAGAGAAAATGCAAGATATTCGCTGGTTGGTAGAGGATCATGCTCAAAAACAAGACATAATCTTGGAGTTGTTCGACAAGTCAATCGAAGGGGAAACTGGATATAATGCTCAGACCTGAGACGGGGCACAGATCTATTAATCGAAGAGTCTAAGTCCAAGAGATAGAGTAGATTCTTAAGTTTACTAACGAATATGCTCAGATGCGAGATAGCGTTGTGGCTTTCAATTCATTCTATAGTCCTTACCATCCAAACGAGTAGACAATCAAGCCCAGCCCAAGGCCAATAGTCAGATTGAAGAGTTTGATAAGCACGGTATCTTTCAGCGTGTAGGAAAGCAGTGGCAGCATACCGTGGCCATCCTGAACAATTGAACTGGCAAGGAGGACAGAGAAGGGGATAAGCCCATCAGCAAACATCATTACAAATATCAGGTGAGGCCCAGATTCAGGAATGACGGCAACCAGCGTGGCGATGACAAGCACCCAGACCATATGTGCTTGCACGAAGGATTCCAGGTTCCAGTACTTAAAGCCTAAATCTACAACTAACAAGGCACCAAATGTCCAGAGAAAGACTCGCCACAGGTGCTTCTTGACAATGTGGTCCCAGATATGCTCCCTGAGGTAGTGTTCCGGCACTGTCGTAGCGATGAAAATCACTATTGGCAACAGGGTTATCAGGATGATTCTTTGCCAGTTCCATTCGGCTGGGCCGAGAATACCAGTGAGAATTGCGATAGCGAACAGGACCAAAATGAGTAGTACCACGAGGCGAGGTAGTGAAATAGATCTTAGCTGGGGCAATATCTCCTTTTGACTGAAACATCGGCATCCCTCCGCATCTTCGGCATGAACCTGCTGCAGTTGGCAAGCCTCGCATGGCTTAATCTTCAATACAGTGGCTACTTTGTCTACCAGCCATCCAGAGACTATGGCTAATAAGAAGAGCACTCCAAATAGCATTAGTGCTTTATCCGGAAACATAGCCAGCATAACAAAGGCCTCATCCCCGCTGGTGGCAATCATCCCGGCAGTGATAGCACCAAAAGAGAGTAAGCCATGAACATAGAAGGAAACATTAAGGAAGGCCCCGAGACACCCCGGGGTTGCCCCAAGGAAAGACGCCACGAAATACTGTCGCCATTGACCGCCTCTAACCGTGAGAGAAAGTTGTCCTCTGGTCAAGACGTTGATGTAGTCTATGAGTACCATCATCACAAAGACGAACAGGGTGATTATCAAAGCATGTTTTAATACTTCAATTGCCACTATCATCTATCTAGGCACCTGTCATTAAACTACTCGCACTTAATGCAGACAATATCTGAGTGCCGTGTCTTGTATGCATATTCTAACAAACATATAATAGCATATAACGGATTGGATACTGGAGCGGGTATAGTCATCCTATCCGTCAAAGGAGATAAACCGTGAAGATAGCGATATCAGCCGATGGCCCGAATTTAGAGGCGAAGGTAGGGCACAAGTTAGGCACCTCTCAATATTTAGCTATCGTTGACGTAGAAACTGGGGATTTTGAAGCTGTGCCAAACCCCGGTGCTTCGGGACAGCGAGGCGCCGGCATACAGTCTGTTTTGCTTGCCGTTAGCAAAGGGGTAAACACTATTGTAACCGGTTATTGTAGCCCCGCTATCGCAGGTCAACTTAAGGCGAGTGGAATTGAAGTTCTGACTGACGTGAGCGGCACAGTGGGAGAGGTTATCGAGAAATATAAGAGGGGCAAACTGAATGCGGGAATACGGGCTGGCGTTAAATCCAAGTCAAGGTGGGCTAAAGTTGATAAGGGTGCCTTAGTCCACGCAACTAGAAGTTCTACCAAGCAATTTATTAACCTGTTACCTATACTGGTAGGCGTCGTGCTGCTCATAGGCCTGTTCAACACGTTCGTTTCGAAAGACTTTCTATCATCCATCTTCTCAGGCAATATGGCGCTGGACACCCTTTGGGGAGCGTGCTTTGGCAGCATTTTTGCCGGAAATCCTATTAATAGCTATGTGATTGGGGGAGAGTTGCTGAAATATGACGTTAGCCTATTTGCAGTTACCGCCCTCATTATTACATGGGTAACCGTAGGACTGGTGCAACTGCCTGCCGAAATAGCAGCCCTGGGCAGAAGATTTGCCCTTTTGAGAAACGGCTTCTCCTTTATTCTCTCGATACCTATTGCCATAATTACAGTGGTAATTCTGAATCTCATTGGAAGGGGAGTTCCTTGAACACAGAGAGTTCCAAATCCAAGAATGTAAGGCCTGTAACACGTATGGTGCTTTTCCCAGCCGCAATGCTGGTAATTTACGGGATTCTCTTTGCTGTAATGCCGGAGAAGGCATCTTTGGCTCTTAAAAGTAGCGGTAACATTTTTCTCAATATGCTCATACCCCTGTGTTTGGTCTTTGTACTCATGATACTTTTAAATATTTTCCTGAAGCCAGCGCAGATTGCAAGATTCCTTGGTAAAGGCGCTGGTATTAAGGGCATCCTACTGCCGGCAGCAGCAGGAATAATCTCCACAGGTCCTATCTATGTCTGGTATCCCTTGCTTCAGGACCTGAGAGAAAAAGGAGCAGGGAATTCCCCGATTGCGATATTTCTATACAACAGGGCCGTTAAGCCGTTTCTATTGCCTGTCATGATAGCCTATTTCGGCTGGGTATACGTAGTGATATTGACCATACTCACAGTTCTAGGCTCAATCGCTATCGGATATTCTCTTAACGCTCTCACGAAGGAAGAGGAAAGGCTATGAGCTTGATACCATTAGGATTTTTAGCGAGTCTGGCTGCTGGTCTTGCCACTGGTCTGGGAGCTATACCAGTGTTGTTCATCAAACGTGCTCCGGAGAGGTTGCTGGATGCTATGCTGGGCTTTGCTGCCGGGGTTATGCTGGCAGCTACGGCTTTCAGTCTGCTTATCCCGGCAATCGAAGTCGGTGGAGTCTGGGCCACTGTCGTTGGGTTTGTAATCGGTGCCTTGTTCCTGGCTTTGCTGGACCGTCTCATCCCGCATATGCATTTTATATCGGGTCGAGAAGGCCCTCCTTCAAACTTAAGCAGGGTCTGGTTACTAATCCTTGCCATTACTATCCATAACTTTCCAGAGGGACTCTCGGTTGGGATTGGCTTCGGCACTGGTGACATTGGAGCCGCAACAGCGCTGGCTATCGCGATAGGGCTGCAAAATATGCCGGAGGGACTGGCTGTCGCTTTACCCCTGGCCCGGGAGGGCTATAACCGAGGACGAGCCCTTTGGTACGCCACCTTGACCGGGCTCGTAGAACCCATAGGAGGGATTATCGGGGTATCGGTAGTCACGATAGCTCGTCCCATATTGCCTTATGGCCTCGCTTTTGCTGCGGGTGCCATGCTGTACGTGGTATTCGATGAGATGATTCCAGAAAGTCATCGTAAAGGGCATGAGAGAGAGGCTACTTTTGGAGGTATCGTCGGTTTTGGTCTTATGATGGTGCTGGATAATATCTTCGCCTGAGCATATACCCTTATCACACTAGCACTCCGGACGAAGAGAAAATGGAAGCAAAGCTCGACTTTCCGTCGGATAGAAGTCTATTATGTTTGATAAGCCCTTTGTTCTCCCGCCTTGAAGATGGCATATTTAACCAGGGGTGGAGCAATAAGCTCATTAATAATAACCGAGGTAAGAATACCATTGTAAATAATGGCACCCAAGGTAGGGAAGGCGCGCTCCGCCAGAAGACCCAGGCCAATAGTAACACCAGCTGCTGGCATCAGTGTAAGACCAAGATATTTCTTCACTGGCTCAGGTGACCGAGCAATGGTTGCCCCAGTTCTAGCACCTAAATATTTGCCAGCAAATCTGCCCACAGTAATCAGTAGTGCCAGGATGCCAGCTATTTTAATGACGCCCAAGTCAAAATGTAGTCCGGCCAGGACAAAGAACATAGCGAAGATTACATCCTCAATGTCATCAATGACATTAAAAGTCTTCTCTCTCATCCCTATTTTAAGTCTGTTATAGACGACAAAACCGACAGCCATATTGGATAATATTTCCGAGAAGTCCAACAGCTTAGCCACACCAACACAAAGCATAATGATTCCCAAAACTACTACCAACAGCAGGGACCGTTCCTTAACCAGTCTGGCTAAATAGACAATGGCAAAACCAAAAGCGACACCAATGGCAATAGAGCCAAATACCTTCAGAGTGGGAAGGAGCAACATCTCGTAGCCAGAGAAGCCACCAATGCCAACAGCCATTGATGGAGCTACGCGGATAACAATAGAAAAGAGAATAATAGCAATAGCATCATCCAAGGCAACCACTGATAGTAAGGTGGTAGTTAGTGGCCCTCTTGCACGATATTCGCGGACCAAGGCCAAGATCGCTGCCGGGGCCGTAGCACTAGCTATAGCACCGATAACAAGACCCATTGGTAAATAAGCATTTATAAGGGTCGCCTCTGGAATGTCTAAGAAAAATGGGGTTATCAACATAATAGCCACCATTGACACAATGAAGGCACTAACAGCTTGCAATACCCCTATTGATAAAATGCTGCGCTCCATCTTGTGTACGGCTCTCAGGTGGAGCCTGCCGCCAATTGAATAGGCGATAATACCGAGAGCAATTGAAGTAAATACATTCAAGTCATCTACAGTAGTACTGGATAAAATATTGAATACCGACGGACTTAACAATACACCAACAATGATATAGCCGGTAATCATAGGAAATTTAATCCAGTGGGCTAGCCTACCACCGAAAAATCCGGCTATTATCATTATTCCTATGGCTAACGCCAGGTTCACTGCTTTGCTGGGTCTCCTTCCTTAATTGTCCTGCTATGACCATACGCCTGGTATCATGAAATAGACGATACTTAGGCATGAGTCAGCGCATCCTCAGGCGAGCCAAGTCGTCCTTCTCTCTGCTTTACCTGTATGCTCTCACCGGATCTAAAGACTTTGGGCTAGTAGCCACACAAAGTAACTAAGAACTTTCTATAAGGATACCAAGACCGATTAGTAAACAGCATTTCATATTATGTGTGGTAATGGCAATAAAAATCAAGATATGTCATCAAGATGTGTTAATGAATTACGTTCGCTTCTATTTCTGTTTAACCATTGTCCATTCTTTCACATACCACAGCACCTGAAGGTTACAAAATTGCATAATGTGTAATATAGTGAACAATTGAGGCAATTGTTGGGTAACAGAAGTTTGTTTTGTTAAACCTATCATATAAGATAACGTACCAGTAAATATATACGAATTTGTGTACAGCGTCTCACATCGCGGCCTCACTTATAGATTTTCG
>Ga0315549_1000775_pt1 | contig 36632 bp, 34 predicted proteins | sample SalMarSW160200MG_FD_203101 | JGI IMG/M metagenome (GOLD analysis project Ga0315549, IMG submission 203101) | Salt marsh sediment microbial communities from the Plum Island Ecosystem LTER, Massachusetts, United States - Salt Marsh Sediment SW1601-200 ... | reverse complement strand
CGTTCCCGATTTTTGCCGGTATTTTCAGCGCGATATTCCTGAAGGAAAAGATTGGTTTGCTCCGGGCTGCGGCGATTTTAGCGGCCTTTTTAGGTATTTACCTGCTGGCCTGCGACAACGGGAATGGTTCGAGTTTGCTGGGTTTTTTCGGATGGTATGAGCTTTTAGCGGTTTTCGGTGCGATGCTCGGTGGAATAGCTCTCGTGCTGGTCAAAAAACTGCACGATACGGATTCTTCTTATGCCATATACTTCGCGCAGTGCGTCATCGGCCTTTGGATTGTGGTCGTTCCGGCGAATGTTGTGCCATGTTCGATTGGATTGTCCGGCGGAATCCTGTTAGTGGCTATCGGCGTTACCGCTACAATAGGACAGCTTTTATCGACAGAGGCGTATCGTTATATGGAGATTTCGACAGGCTCGCTCCTTGGAATGTTGGTGCCGGTTGTGAATTATATTATCGGTGTGACTATCTTCGGCGAGTTCGTTTCAGGGAGATCGATTATTGGTACGGCGATGGTGATTGGGGCCTGTGTTATTGTGTTACTGAAAAATAACAGGGATTCATTTAAATGTGTGAACGAAGCGGCATAAAAATAAGAGAATTCAGAGACGATGATTTGATTGGTGTAAAAGACCTGATTTACAGGACAATCGACCGTTGCTACCCGGATTTTTACTGTACCGAAGCGGTGGAGTTCTTTAAACGATGGCATTCTGACGATAAGATTCTAAAGAATGCAAGAGAGGGATATACGATTATTTTAGAGCAGGGCGACCGGATAATCGGAACCGGCACAGTTGTTGGAGATGAAATAGCCAGAGTTTTTGTCGAGCCGGCGTCTCAAAAATGTGGCTTCGGCAAGCTTATTATGCAGAAACTCGAAGAAAAAGCTCTCTCGCAGGGTATTAATATCGTCAAGCTGGATGCGTCACTGCCTTCGAAGAAGTTTTATGATTTATTGGGATATGTCACGCTGGAAGAAACTTTCCTGGATCTCGAAAATAACAGAAGACTTGATTACTATAAAATGCATAAATCTTTGATCTAAGACGAGGAGATACAATGGAAATTTCAATTCGCGAAATGAAAGACGAAGATTGGCCCGAAGTAAAAACTATACATCGGCAGGGCATTGCGACCGGCGGCGCAACTTTTGAGAGCGAAGCTCCGGACTGGGAGCATTGGGATAAATCTCACCTGAGTGATTGCAGGCTTGTTGTAATCTTTGGAGATGAAATTGTCGGGTGGGCGGCCCTGAGTCCCGTTTCAAACAGATGTGTATATAAAGGCGTGGCCGAATTAAGCCTGTACGTGAGGGATTCTTTTCGCGGTCAGGGAATTGGTACGGAATTATTAAAAGCGACTATCGAAGAATCGCAGCGGGCCGGGATATGGACATTACAGAGCGGGACTTTTCCTGAAAATGTCGCGAGCATTGCTATCCAGAAAGCCTGCGGATTTAGAGAGGTTGGAATACGGGAGAAGATTGGCTGTATGAATGGTAAATGGCGTGACGTCATTCTCATGGAACGAAGAAGCAAGGTTGTCGGGATATAATAACGAATATCGGATTAAACAATGATTATAAGGGATGCAAAAAAAGCTGACAAAAAAGTTTTAATAGCTCTTATTCGAAACTCGTTTCGTGATGTGGCCGAGAAGTTCGCCCTTACGGCCGAAAGCTGTCCCAAGTTTCCGGCGTTTGATGCAAAAGAGAGAGTCGAAGGCGACTTCGAAAAGGGGCTACATTATTACATCCTGGAAGAAAAGGGCCGAGTCTGCGGCTGCGTGGCTCTTGAGAAGGCAAGGCCCGATTTGTGTTATCTCGGAAGGCTCGCTGTGCTTCCCGAATATAGAAACAAAGGCTTCGGACAGGCTTTGGTTGATCATTTATTCGAGCAGGCACGGAAGTTCGGCATCCGACGGGTGGAAATAGGGATAATTTCGAAACACAGGAAACTAAAGAATTGGTACAAGAAATTTGGCTTTATCGAGAAAGACACAAAAAAGTTCGACCATTTGCCTTTTAATGTTGCGTTTATGTACAGAGAGTTAAATAGAGAGCAGGAATGATGAGCCAACTATATGCAACAAGAATGAATGCGATTCCGAAGTCTTTCATTCGGGAGATTTTGAAAGTAACCGAGGATTCCGAGGTTATTTCTTTTGCGGGAGGACTGCCGAATCCGAGATTTTTTCCTGTTGAGGAGATTGCGAAGGCCACATCGGATGTGCTGAGCGGAGCCGATGTTTCAGCCCTGCAGTACAGCACAACCGAAGGGTATCAACCTTTGCGGGAATATATTGCACAGAGGTATTTTCAAAAGAAGGGATTAGCTGTTTTGGCTGATGAGATATTGATTACGAATGGCTCACAGCAGGGACTGGATTTAATTGGCAAGGTCTTCATAGGAAAGGGAGATAGGATTGCAATTGAACGGCCTGCATATCTGGGTGCGATTCAGGCATTCTCGGTTTATGAGCCGGAGTTTTGCCCGGTGCCTCTTTTGGAAGATGGTGTGGACATTGACCGGCTGGAAAGTGTGCTCAATGAGCATCATGTCAAGCTGTTCCATACCGTTATTAATTTCCAGAATCCGTCCGGTATAAGTTATTCGCAGAACAAGCGGGAAGAATTAGCTAAGCTGTTTGCCCGATATGATACTATTATTATTGAGGATGACCCATACGGAGAACTGCGGTTTACGGGAGCAGCACCGCAGTCAATGCGAACCTGGCTTGACGACAGGGCGGTATTGTTAGGTTCTTTCTCGAAGACGATCGCGCCCGGTTTGCGGCTTGGCTGGATCTGTGCTAAGCGTCAAATCATGGATAAGCTTGTGGTTGCCAAACAGGCAAGCGATCTGCACTCGAATTCTCTGTGTCAGAGGATTGTGCATCGGTATCTGGTGGACAATGATGTGGACAAACATATCGCAACGATAATAGCAGCGTATAAAAAACAAAGAGATGTCATGGTGGCTGCTATCGAAGGAAACTTTCCGCGAGAGGTCAATTTCACCAGGCCCGAAGGCGGAATGTTCCTGTGGGTGACGCTGCCGGAGAGGTTGTCTGCTTTGGAATTGTTCGATCTTGCCGTCGAGGAAAAGGTGGCCTTCGTTCCGGGGACACCGTTCTTTGTCGATGGCGGCGGCAGAAACAATATGAGGTTGAATTTCTCCAATTCCGATGAAGACAGAATTAACGAAGGGATACGGCGACTTGGAAAAATTATGAAAAATCTGTTGGCCGGGTGATAAAATAGGTTTATGGAATTATAGTAGTTCCCGTAATGACAGATGGATTTAGTGAATATGAACAAAATAAAATACGAATATGAAAAGAATATACCGAAAGATCAGGTTATAGCGCTCTATAAATCGGTAGAGTGGTCGTCAGCAGAGAAGCCGGATCTGTTGCTAAAAGCCCTGAGAAATTCACATGCTGTGGTTACTGCATGGGATGGTGAAAGACTTGTTGGATTAGGCAATGCTATCTCAGACGGTTTTCTTGTTGTGTACTATCCTTATTTGGTTGTACATCCTGAGTATCAGGGCAATGGTATCGGAACAAAGATTGTGAAGTCAATGCAGAGGAAGTATCATGGCTTTCATCAACAATCCCTGATTGCAGATGGTAAAGCGGTAGAGTTCTATAAAAAGTGCGGATTTTTTGAGACTGGTGGTTGTCAATCGCTTTGGATATATAAGGGACATGATCATGATTAATGCAGATTTTGTAAAGAAATTGGCGAAGAATTTTGGTGCCGACTTGTGTGGGATAGCGGCAATTGACCGTTTCAAAGATGCTCCGGAAGGTTTCAGGCCGACGGATATTTATCCGGATGCTAAAACCGTTGTAGTCGTTGCCAAAAAATTTCCTGAGGGGCCGTTTTTATCGAAAAGTACCATCTCCTATACAATGACAAACGATATCATCCTGCAGGATGTTATTCGTATCACTTGTGCTCTTTGTATCCGACTTGAGCATGATTGTGTAATTGCAGTTCCCATACCAAGTGATGAGCCCTATGAATATTGGGACGAGGAAAAACGTGAAGGCAGAGGTATCCTGTCATTACGCCACGCCGGTTATATGGCCGGACTTGGAGTGCTCGGTAAAAACACACTCTTGGCAAACAACACTTTCGGCAATCGAATTGTATTAGGTGCGGCCCTTTTAAATGTGGAAATCGAATCTGACGATTTGGCGGACTACGATTTCTGCCCACCCGATTGCGAAATTTGCTTAAAGAACTGTCCGGCCGGTGCACTTGACGGTAAAAGAGTTATCCAAAAACTGTGCCGAGCTAAGTCACAGGGACATACGAAGAAGGGAGATTATTTATACATTTGTAATAACTGCCGCAGGCTATGCCCGAATGGAAAAGGACATGGAAAAGCCGGCTGAAGGAGAAAACCAAATGGGTAAACTTGCATTTTATATTGTTGATGTTTTTGCAGAAGAAAAATACACGGGCAACCAGCTCGCAGTGGTCCGGGATGCGAGGGCTTTGTCGGACGAGCAGATGCTTCAGATTACCAGAGAGATGAATTATTCGGAAACAACGTTTATTCTTTCCGACGAGCAGAATAACGGCGGCTACGATGTGCGGATATTTACGCCGGGTTCGGAAGTCCCTTTCGCCGGACACCCGACTTTGGGAACAGCATATATAATACAGAAAGAAATAATAAAGCAATCGGTCGAAAAAGTAATCCTGAATTTGAAAGTCGGACAAATACCTGTCACCTTTAATGATGCGGGCCGGGAACAAAAGATTCTCTGGATGAAACAGGTTGAGCCTGTCTTTGCTGAAATTCTGGAACCTGAATCCGTCGCGGAAGTTCTTGGAATCGGGATGAAAGATATAGATGAAAGATTTCCCGTACAGGAAGTTTCTACCGGTATGCCGTTTGTAATAGTACCGCTTAGAACTTTGAATGCTGTAAAACGAATCAAGATAAACTGGGATAAATATTTCAAACTAATTGAAAATACACAAGCAAAAGTAATTCTTGCTTTTTGCCCCGAGACTTACAACCATGATAACAACTTAAATGTAAGGGTGTTTTGTGACTATTATGATATCCCGGAGGACCCAGCCACGGGAAGCGGAAATGGCTGCTTAGCTGGATATCTCGTAAAGCATCGGTACTTCGGGGAAGAAAAAATCGATGTTCGCGTAGAGCAGGGCTATGAAATCGGCAGGCCGTCGCTTTTGTACTTGAAGGCCCAGGATGAGGATGGAAAAATAGATGTGAACGTCGGTGGGAAAGTCGTGATGATTGCTGAGGGCCAGTTGGTCTGAGTTTTAATAAGTAATGGCGAAGGGAAAGTAATATGAAAACAATCGGTATTTTAGGTGGTCTTGGGCCTGAATCGACCGTCGAATATTATAAAGGGATAATCAGGACCTTTCAGACGAAAAAATCCGGCTATCCCAAGATTATTATTTACAGTGCCGACTTGGATGAGTTTTGGAAAATAATCGAAGGTGGACGAAATGACAAGCTAATCGTCTGGCTGGCCGAAAAGATTGAATCGCTCCATAATGCTGGTGCCGACTTTGCGGTAATTTCATCGAACACGCCGCATATTGTTTTCGATGATGTTAATTCGAGGTCTCCCATACCTTTGCTTAGTATTGTTGAAGAGACCTGTAAGGAAGCTAAAAGTATGGATTTGAAAAAATGCGGCCTGTTCGGCACGGGATTCACTATGCAATCGAGTTTCTATCGGGATTACTTTAGCAAATATGACATCTCGATAGCCATCCCGGATGACGATGACCGGCAATTCCTGGACAAGAAGATATCTTCGGAGCTTGCTTTTGGTATCATCAAAGATAAGACGAGAAGCAGGTTCCTTCAGATAGCAAAAAAGATGATTGACGAACAATCTATCGATTCTGTGCTCCTGGCGTGCACGGAGCTGCCCCTGATTCTCAGCAACGACCGGGAGTATGGTATTCCTTTTTTGAGCACCACTGCAATTCATGTTGAAAGTATCGTAAAATATTGTTTATCCGAATAGGAATATTATATGGGCGGTTTAAAGAAAGGTAATTACAAACTGATCGATCTTAGTCACACTCTCGAACAGGGGATGGTGACATACAAAGGTCTGCCGGGTCCTGTTATAAGTGACTATTTGACAAGGAAGGCCTCTGAAGCTCACTATGAGCAGGGGACATCTTTTCATATCGGCAGGATTGATATGGTGGCCAATACCGGCACATACATCGATTCGCCGTTCCATAGATATGCGGACGGTAAAGACCTTTCCGAACTTGCTCTGGAGTCGGTCGCAAATCTCGACGGTGTTGTGTTTTCCGCCGATCCGGCAAAGCGTCCTGTCACCAGAGACCTTTTCAGGAATACGAACATCAGGTCGAAAGCGGTCCTGATCCGTACCTGCTGGGATAGGTATTGGGGAACGGATAAATACTTCGAAGGCCATCCCTACCTGACGCGTGATGCCGCCGAGTATCTGCGGGATTGCGGCGCAAGCCTTGTCGGAATCGATTCACTGAACATCGACGATATTTCCGATGGACAAAGACCGGCCCATTCTATATTGCTGAAGGCCGATATCCCTGTGGTGGAGCATTTGAGTAACTTGTCGGAGCTTCCTGATAGTGGATTTGCTTTCTATGCAGTTCCGGTCAAAGTCAAAGAGTTCGGGACATTTCCTGTGAGGGCATTCGCAGTTATTTATGTATAAAATGAAACTGGTAAGGGACGATAATGAATAGTATTTGAAAAAAATTGAAGAAAGAAATGCAAATGAGGTATTTAATAAAGCGAATCCAAAAGAGAAAACTTTCGATGCTTTTATTAACTACGTTGTCATTAGTATTTTCTACTCTAACAAGCTGTACATTTAATCAGAAGCGTCGTGTATTTACAGAAGATAATGTCGCCATCAGCTATGATGTTCATGGCAAAGGCAAGCCTGTACTTGTCTTTGTTCACGGCTGGTGCTGCGATAAAAGATACTGGAGTTACCAGGTGCCTTATTTTGGAAGTCGATATCGGGTTGTCACGATTGACCTTGCCGGGCATGGGCTATCGGGCCTTGGTCGCAGAAGCTGGACTATCGAAGCGTTCGGCGGTGACGTAGTTGCAGTAATCAATAAGCTTAATATCGAGAGGGCCATTCTCATCGGCCATTCGATGGGAGGTTCGGTCATAATAGAAGCGGTACGGCGTATGCCCGACCGCGTCGTTGGTCTGGTCGGGGTCGATACGTTACATAATGTCGAGACCACGTATCCTGAGGAACAGATCGAGGAATTTATTTCCGGTTTTCAGGGAGATTTCAAAGGAAATACGCGGGAATTCGTCCGGGATATGTTCCCGTCCGGTTCGGATCCCTATATTGTCGAAAGAATCGTTGAGGACATGTCTTCGGCTCCTCCGTGGGTCGGGGTCGGTGTGCTGCGGGGATATTTTCGCTACGATGTTACGGAGGCACTCAAGCAGGTCACGGTGCCGATTTATTGTATAAACTCGGATTTACTCGAAACGAACGTCGAGGCCAACCGGCGTCACGCCGTCTCTTTCGATGTGAAACTTATGCCGGGGATGGGGCATTTTATCATGATCGAGGATCCTGAAACGTTTAACCGGCTCCTGGACGAGATAGTCAGTGAACTGATTTATAAAGATAAAATTCCCAGCAAAGAAAAGTAAAATATGCATTCGGAAAGACAATGAATATGAAATCGGATAGGATTCATAAGCAGGATTGTGTAAAACAAAATGCGCTACAGAATGTCATGGTTACTGCTGTCACAGCGAAGGATTACGAAGAGGTTAAAAGACTTTTCAGGGAATACGAGGCGAACCTGTCGTTCGACTTGTCTTTCCAGAACTTTCAGCATGAGGCCGAAAACTTGCCGGGGCAGTATGCACCGCCAAGCGGAAAGCTGCTTTTGGCGAAAATCGGTGAAAATGCCGTCGGATGTGTGGCATTTCGTAAAATTGGCGATAGTGTTTGTGAAATGAAGCGGCTATTTGTGCAGCCGTCCTTTCAGAGACAGGGAATCGGCCGAAAACTGGCTGAGGCGATTATCGAAGAGGCCCGACGAAGCGGTTATAAAACCATGAAGCTGGATACGGTCCTCGATCCGGCGAAATGTTTGTATAAATCTCTCGATTTTAAGGAAATTCCGCCTTACCAGCACGTTCCCATCGAAGGTGTCTTATTTATGGAACTGGAGCTTATGTGAAGTTTTGTCAGTCGTGGCAGGGGATTATGGACGCACACTTTAAGAAATATCACGGTCTGGGAAACGATTATCTGGTCATCGATCCGAACTTTTGTGATATTAATTTAACGCCGGATGTGATTCGTTTGATTTGCGACAGGCACTTCGGCGTCGGCTCGGATGGGATTCTATACGGCCCGATACGGAGCGGGAATAATTTGAGCGTAAGAATTTTCAATCCGGACGGCAGCGAAGCCGAAAAGAGCGGCAACGGATTGAGAATATTTGCCAAATATCTGTTTGAAAAAGGGTATGTAAAGAAAAAGATTTTCAACATCGAGACATCAGGTGGAACCGTTGAGGCCCGGATAAAAGATGACGCTGCAAATCTTATAAAAATCAATATGGGGAAAATCTCTTTCCTGAGCACGGAGATACCCGTCAGAGGCGCTGAAAGAGAAGTGGTGAACGAGGAACTCGAAATTGACGGCGTAAAATATAAAGTCACGTGCCTGTCGATTGGTAATCCGCATTGTGTGATACTGATGCGGGACATCAGCGAGCAAATTGTGAGGGAATTAGGACCTTCGGTTGAAAATCACGAGATGTTCCCGAACCGGATAAATATGCAGCTTTTGAAAGTAATTGATAGGGCGAATATCGAGATCAGGATTTGGGAAAGAGGGGCGGGATATACATTGGCTTCCGGCAGCAGCTCCTGTGCCGCGGCGGTAGCCGCTCACAAATTAGGCATGGTGGACGACAAGATAAATGTTACAATGCCCGGCGGCGAATTATTTGTGGAAATCGGCCCCGATAAAGAAGTTCACCTGACCGGACCTGTCGCAGCAGTATTCGAAGGATGTTTTCATCCGGATTTTTATGAAAGGGTCACGGGATAATTTTGTGAGGAACATGGGGGACGGCGAATCAATGATTTAGAATTTGAACTGGTTTTTGAATGTGGTTTTGAAGTCGTAAACATCGTTGAAATCGTCGATGGAATCCGTAGGATGGGCGCTCATCAAATTGTGACTTATCATCAGCCAGACAATTTCGCCGAAGTCACGGGTGGTTTTAACGCCCCAGCTATTGAGCACGAGCAACGACAGCGGGCCCCATTTTTCGAGAGCTAACTTCCTGAGTCCGTCGCAGAGGGTTCGGCCGCTGACATGCTTAGGCTCGTCGGCGACCTTTTTTGCGGTATAGCTTAGCCCCTCGGAGACGAACCTGATTGCCCTTGTATTATATCGTCCGTTTTCTTTAGCAATTTTTTCCAGGTTCTTTCTCATTTATCGAATTTACCCAATCTTCAACTCAGTGGGGTTGTTCATTTTTGATAATTCTATAGTATTTGACGTTTGAAATCAATAATAAGTATTTATGCATGAATTATCCATATATGATTTAATGTGTCGGAATAAGAATAATGGGGGAAAATTTAAAAATTTTTGATGTATTTTAATCTTTGATTAGTCTATTTTAGTGTGAAAACTATAAGATTATTTTTAGATTCAGGAAGTTTTAATCCTGATTTTATAACGTAAAATTGAAAGGGATAAAGATGCAAGGTGGTCCTGATGCTGCTCCTATGGTTGGAGCTATGTTCATGTTGTTTTTCCTGTTTATTATGCTGTTAATTACCTTATTGATGGTATGGGTTTACTGCCGGATATTTTCCAAAACGGGCTTTTGCTGGGCGCTCGGTTTGCTTATGTTTGTTCCTGTCGCCAATATTATTATGTTATTTGTTCTTGCCTTTGCCGATTGGCCGGTCCTCAGGGAGCTTCGGCAGCTAAAACAGCAGCAATCCTTAGCGTATTAGGTTGTTTGTAGGAAAAACGAACCGTAAAAAGCAGAATTTTTGCCATTTCACCCCTTATACTTTTTAAAAAAGTATGAGTAAATCACACTTGTCGCGCATAATATATAACGAAGGCTGGTCATGGAAAAGGAAACATAAAAAACGTGCCGGATGAGCTGGAACAACAAAACTGGAAGAAATTTGCCCGGGGCGACGCCGATATTTGGCGGGAATTTATCGGCAGGCAAATTCCATTGCTTTATCGGTTGTTTTTGAAAAGCTGGCCGAATCCTTCGCTGGCCGAGGAGCTGGTCCAGAAGACGGTTTTCGATGCAGTTCGGGGACGCGGCAGTTACAATCCGGAAAAGGGAAGCCCCGAAGAATGGATTGGCGGCATCGCACGCAACACTATTCGTCTTGAGCTAAGAAGGCGGGCGAGCAGGCCCGGCACGAATGGCGAGCTTGGCAGATATTTCGATGCGATTGATACCAGGCTGCTGCCCGATGAAGTGTTAGAGCGAAAAGAAACGGCCGATATTGTCAGGACTGCGCTTGGCAAACTGGAAGGTAAAGAAAAAACCGTATTGAGAGCAAAATATATCGAAGGCCTGCCGGTACGCGAGATAGCCGTGGAGATGAAAATGACGGAAAAAGCCGTACATAGTTTATTATATCGGGCAAAAATTTCCCTCCGGGAAAAACTCAGGCACGTGACACTTATGAATAAGCAGGGGCAAAAATAATGAAAAGAAAAGATGATGCTGAGTTAAACCATACTCCTGATACGCAATTGGATAATAATATCTCACGATTGGTGAAACTGGCCGAAACTCCGGATAAACCCGGCAAAGAATTCACCGAGTCATTAATAAATAATGTACTAAGTGAACTGAGGAAATCGGATACGGGTGCTGACCGGGAATCTGGTAATATGATGATAATATTTAGTCAGTGGGAGAAAGTTGCGGCTATGATAGCCGTCGTTTGCAGTGCGGGTTTCGGCTTTATAGTTTATGTTTTGGCGCAGGTAAATTCATTATTTGCCGCTGTAATCATGATATCGATGTTGGTTAACAGCCTTATTTATTATGGAGAGCTTATATTATGAACGACAAACGACCGGAAAGAGTGAGTGTTGTCGATCCTTTAACACCGGCGATTAACAGGGTCAAGCTGATGCTTTTCAAGCCTTTCGATATAGGCAAATGGTTTATTCTCGGCTTTTGTGCTTTTTTGGCATATTTAGGGAGCGGCGGCGGTAGTGGCGGTGGTGGAGGAGGCCCAAGAGGGCCGAGCGGCAATTTCCCCGCTGGAGATGAGGCCGAGTTCCGGCAGGCGTTCGAAGCGGCAAAGGAATTTGTCGTGACTAATGCATATTGGATTGTTCCTGTTATCGTATCTCTTGTCATACTCGGGATAATTCTTTGGCTTGTCTTTACATGGCTCAGCAGCCGCGGAAGATTTATGTTCCTTCATTGTGTGGCACATAACAAGGCGGAGGTCAAAATCCCATGGGCGAAGTTCCGGGCGCACGCTAACAGCCTTTTTGTATTCCGAATCGTTCTGTCGCTGATTGGTTTTGTCGTCATTATAGTACCTGTTGCTTTTATAGTAATACTTGTCATTATGATGGTTTCGGCCGGTGCGCCGGCTGTTGGGCCAATAATGGGTATCGTGTTTCTTGTTCTGTGTATCATTATTCTTTCGATTTGTTTTAGTCTTATTGACAAATTCACGATGGATTTCGTTGTGCCGATTATGTTCCTGCAGACTGCGAGTGTCAGGGCGGCCTGGCGTGAATTTCTTACGGTACTGTCGGTGAACAAGGCCCGATTTGCGTTGTATATCCTGTTTTATATAGTAATTTCTATGGCCATTGGCGTGATTTTAATGATGGGTATATGCTGTACGCTCTGCTGCCTGGCTTGTATTCTTGCTATACCGTATTTAGGCACTGTTTTGTATTTGCCTGTACTAATTTTCGAGCGGTCTTATTCGCTGTATTATTTGCAGCAATACGGCCCGCAGTACGATGTCTTCGGCCCTGAAGATTCGCAGCCGGCATTGACTGCGAATTCGTATTAAGCTCTGGTGGATGACGATATTAAAACGAGCCTGATTAATATTTATCTTGCAGTTTATCCGGCATCATCTTCTCTTGTGCCGTGGTAAGTTCGTATGGTGTATGTGAGATTCTGTTTTGTGCCGGGCCGCATTTCAAGCGTGAACTTGATGGTATCCAGGTCAACCTTCTCGTACGTATCGTTTGTAGTTAATTGCCAGAATCGGGTCGGGAAGTTTCGCTTAATCTCGATTTTGACCGGAATGTCCCGCGTGTTTCTGACTTCGATTTCATAAGTGCGAATTTCATCCCAGCCGATGATGTCACCGTCGGAATCGAACCTGTAATTGTCCGTCTTAAAATCCATCACCTTTGCCTCGACAACAACGTTGGCGACAGGTCCGAGATTCAATTCCACTTCTTCGTTGACGGGGATATATTTGAATTCTGATTGTCCCGTGTAAGACAGATGTCCCTGACTGCCGGCATTTCGATAGACCTTTAGCAATCCGCCGGGAATGGGTGTATCACCGAGTTTGTGTTCGGTATCGTTTTTGAAGCTAAGAAAACGAATCACGTTTGTGCCGTAACGTTGCTCTTCGTATTTATAGAGATTTACGACCGGGACTTCATCGGCATCGAAGCTCAGCAGTCTTTTCGACCAGCCGTTCGGGATTGTTTCCGTTCCTTCAATCGTATAAAGGAAATATTCGCTAAGACCTTCTTTGACGATTTCTTTCGGCTTGACAATAAAAGCATCGAGTCGATCTCTCAAGTTGCTCAATTCCTTCTTCATAACTCTTTTATCTTCTTCAACAGCTCCCTCCCAATCTAAGTGTAACACTTCACCCGGTCTGCCGTATGGATATTGCCTGCGTGCAAGCTCCGCTATATCATCAAGCATGTGTACCTGTCCGACGATGAGTCGCGTCTGTGCGTTTTCGTAATCTTCGCCGCTGTTATTGGTCACGCGGACGTAGCCCTGCAGCCGCATGTTCTCCTCGTTTTCGGTCAGCGTTCCCATGTAAAACGCCCGCCAGGAAAGACCGCTGGTTAAGTATGTAATTTCCACCGGGACTTTTCCCGAAACGCCGCTGGCAATATTCCAGAGGCCCAGGTTCCGCACTCTCGGCGGGAAAGTCAGGTCGGCAATATCAATCCTGTCAGCATTGGCCTTCGGCAGCATTTCCAGAGAAGTCGGGTCGATGAGCGTGTTTTCCCACGAGAACTGCAGGCTGTTTTTTCCTTCTTTGAGTGTCAAAGCCCTGCTTTCGCGAACTAATGTCATATCTGCGGAGTTATAAATCGTAAGCTGGACAGTATCGCGCGTGGGCAGTGTCACCAAATCGACCTTGGCCTGTACGGCACAGGTCATAATGGCGATTATAAATAATATAAATATTTGCTTCATTTTATTTCTCTCTAATAAAAAGAATCACCTACCGTTGAGTCCTGCGCCAGTCGTCTTCTCGTGTTCCGTGGAATGTTGTCAGGACATATTCGATTGATTGTTTTTCGCCCGGTTGTAAATCGAGCGTGAGCTTTATCGTATTTGTGTCAACATTCTCGTACGCATTATCTGTTCTTATCTGCCAGAATCGGGTCGGGAAGTTCCGCTTTAACTCGATTTTGACCGAGATATCCCGCGTGTTTCTGACTTCGATCTCGAACGTGCGAATTTCGTCCCAGCCGATGATGTCGCCGTCGGAATCGAACCTGTAATTGTCCGTTTTGAAATCCATCACCTTCGATTCGACAACGACATTGGCGACCGGGCCGAGATTCAATTCTACTTCCTCATTGACAGGGATATATTTGAATTCCGATTGTCCCGTATAAGACAGATGTCCCTGACCGCCGGTGCTTCGATAGACCTTAAGCAATCCTCCGGGGATTGGAGTATCGCCGAGTTTGTGCTCGGTATCGTTTTTAAAGCTAAGGAATCGGATGACGTTTGTGCCGTAACGTTGCTCTTCGTATTTATAGAGATTTACGACCGGAACTTCATCGGCATCGAAGCTAAGTAGTCTTTTCGACCAGCCGTTCGGGATAGTTTCCGTCCCTTCAATCGTATAAAGGAAGTATTCGCTCAGACCTTCTTTGACAATTTCTTTCGGTGCCATTGCCGCCGCTTCTAACATCGGCATAGCTGCAGGTACTCCTCGCTGCCTCATTATTCTGCCAGCCGCCGGTGCTGTAGGTGGAGGTGCTATTCCAGGTCTGTCGTATGGATATTGCCTGCGGGCAAGCTCGGCAATTTCATCGAGCATGTGAACTTTACCGACGATTAGTCGCGTCTGGGCGTTTTCGTAATCTTCGCCGCTGTTGTTGGTCACGCGGACGTAGCCCTGCAGCCGCATAGTTTCTTCGTTTTCGGTGAGCGTTCCCATATAAAATGCCCGCCAGGAAAGACCGCTGGTTAAGTAGGTAATTTCGACCGGGACTTTTCCCGAAACGCCGCTGGCAATATTCCAGAGGCCTAGGTTCCGCACCCTCGGCGGAAAAGACAGATCGGTGATATCAATCTCGTTCGCATTGGCCTTCGGCAGCATTTCAAGACTGGTCGGGTCGATGAGGGTATTTTCCCACGAGAATTGCAGGCTGTTTTTTCCCTCTTTGAGTGTTAAGGCCCTGCTTTCGCGAACCAGTGTCATATCTGCGGAATTATATATCGTAAGCTGGACCGTATCTCGCGACGGCAGCGTCACCAGATCAACTTTGGCCTGTGCGATACCTGCAATTGCAACTGTTATAATAAAAGCTAATATTATGCGTTTCATTTTTATGCTCCTTTAGCTTGAGTTATTTACATTCATTATCTTCTGATTACCGTTGGTTGCGGCATAGGAGTTATACCAGGGCGAACGTTTCTTTGGTGGAAGTGCATCTTAAATTCTCTGGTTGCCGGAGCTTTTTCGGTTCGGGCCGGTAGTGTAATCTCGAACTCAAGTGTATTGGCGTCTTTTTTCTTATAATCAGTATCGAGTCTCAGCCGCCTGCCGTCCAAGGTGCAGCTTTCCATGTCCCATTGGCCGGGGATATGCTGTATCATTGTCAATACGGCGGGAGAATCCTTAAAATTTTCTATCTTGGCAACGATTTCTTCGTCGGTATCGTACATGATAATTCGGTTCCTGTTCACATTGTGTCTGCGCACGTTAATCCGCGAATCGGTTGATTTTCGCTGTGTCACGACGATGTCACGACTGTCGCCGATATAAAGCTCCATTTTTTCACCGACCGGTACGAGGATTGCGTTGTCCTCGCCTAAGATGATTGTGCTCTCGTGGCCGTCATCCTGATAAATCCTTGCCTTGCCGCCCCATAAGGCGAATTTTCCTAAGCCGCTTTTCGTGTTATTGACGATTCGATAGCTGACCGGGATTCCGACGTTCCTGTTTTCAAGCTCTTCCGGGTCCCACGGCAGCTTTGCGGCGTCGAACGTCCAGATTTTCTGTATGGGAACTTCCGGCGCTTTTAAGAACAGCAACTGCTTGGTCTCTTCGTGGTCTATTCCCTGCTCGAAGGCTTCGCCGTAATCCAGGAGCACACGTGCCTTATCGAAATCTTCGCCGGAGAAGTTCCGCAGGATGATGAAGCTTTTCAAATCGACCTTTGTCTCTTGTTTATCCGCCACGGCTTTGTATGTAATGAGCCTGTCGATGTTGCTCAAAAGGTAGCTGATTCTGACCGTCTCAGCATAATCACCGTCACTGCTGATGTCCCAGACCAACGCGGCTTCGTTCGGCGGATAGCTTACACTCAGGAGCGTCACTTTGTCCGGATGGTCGAGTGCCTGAAGTCTAATCGAATCGGCGTCGATAAAGACGGATTTCCAGGAGAAATCCACCTTATTGAGTCCCTTTTGGAGCGTCAGGACGCGCTCTTCCTCAATTAAGGTGGCCTGTGGATTATCTAAGCGGATTACCGTTGCCGCCCGCTCCGGCAGTGCCACTAATTTAATCCTGCCCTGGGCGATGGTGACAATTCCCAAAGCTAAAATGATTGCCGTAATTTTACTTGTTTTACTGTTCATAATTATTCTCCTTGAAAAATAGTTTTTCTGTTATTTTTATCGTCTGGACTTTTGCTTAGTGTGTAAAATTTCTAATTCGTATGTTTTACCTGCTTCGACGGTTATAAGTTTGGCATTTTTCCTGTTTCCTTCAATTAGCAGTAATGGGTCTGTGCCCACGAGGTACTCACCGGGAGGAACACCTTTGAATTCAAAAGTACCATCTTCTTTGCATTTCATGGAGCCGCCCCATTTGCCTATTTGTTCGCCCGGTGGTCGAATATTGATATGAATATTTCCGGATGGTACGTTGCCGTTTTGATCGACTACTTTTCCGCGAATGATACCTGTGCCTGACATTGTAAATTTTATTTCCCTGCAGGGAATAGGATACATCTCGAATATCGAATCATCCTGGTGCAGACCTTCGGCACGGCATCGGATACGGGCAAATCCCTTCGGCAGATCCGGGATTTCAAATCTGCCCTGCTCATCCGTCAGTACGGGACTGTCGGCCTGGTGTCGATACTCATTGCCATCCGGCCCGACGAAATCCCTTGCGGAGACTCCGACATCTTTCAAGGGCTTTCCCGTTCTATCGGTCACGATACCTTTAATCGTAAAGGGCTTTGCCAGAGAAGCTTCGAAGTCGTAGCATTCGGCACGCGTATTATCATAACGCTCCAAATCAACCGAGACATAGCCATCCGCCGCTACAGTAATTTCGTAAGTACCGAGGGGAATCCGGTCAATTTGGCATGAACCATCGCTGTTCGTTGTGGTCTGTCTGGCTTTTTCAGATGGTTCAATTCCGGAGCTTAATATCGGGTTATCACTTGTTTCGATCTGAGGTTTCACGATACGTTCGAATAACGTCACTCTTGCACCAGCAACAGGCTGCTTTGTTTCAATATCGAATACTTTACAGCTAACCAGGCCCTTGCCGGAGAATTGCTTATCGACTGAACCCGGTCTGAGGTCGATTAACACTAGGTTATCCGGAATCTTAACGTCTTTCCATTCGATGGGATTTTCTCCGCCGAGATATACATCGATTCTCGGTACCGGCATGGATTTTTTAGCGTAAGGAATTGGAGTTGTTTGGTTTGAGTCGTCGAGTCGGTAGAAATATCTCGATTTATTTTTCAGGAAATCCCAGTTATTCGGGATCCAGGATAGATGCGACCAATCGACCCGACCTTCGATAACGTAATCTTCTCCAGGTCCGTTATGGATGACAAGCTCAAGTCTATTTGCCTTAATGGTGGCAAATTTTTCCAGGGCCTCATTGAACTGCTCTGTCTTCTCGCAGCGATACAGGAAATGGTATTCCCCGCCTCCAAACGGAGGGCCTTCCCACCAGCCGAAACGTGTCGGCAGATTTGCTACTTCGACGGTTCCGGCCGCCCAGCCGCGATCTTGTATTGGATCACTGCCCCCAGTTATAATAAGTGACATTCCGATATCGGAAAATAAAAAAATCATTCCTAAAATCATTATAAAATGGGGGATCTTACTCTTGGTATTCACAATCATTACCTTCCCTTTTCCAGTTCCGCAATTGCTTCTTCTCGCAAGCCGTGATAGGTAGTTACCGTATATTCGAACGACTGTTTGGTTCGAGGCTCGATGTCCAGGTTGAATCGGGCGCGTGTGACATCGTATTTTTCATAAGGTATTTCACAGGCCAGTGTCCAGTACGCAGTATCGAAGCCGCGGGTAATTTCGATTTTAACGGGAAGAGTACGGGTATTGGTGATTTCGATATTCCAAGTGCGTATTTCGTCCCAGCCGATGATATTATCGTTCGGATCGAACAGGTAATTCTCCGTTTTGAAGTCCATTAGTGTCGGCTCAACTTCGACTAATCTTGCCGGATCGAGGTTCAGTTCAACTTCCTCGTTTACGGGGATATATTTTATGTCTGTCCGGCCGACGTAATATAAATATCCATTTTCACTTGTTAAGCCGTATATCCTGATATTACCGTTCGGGATGGGTGTTTCGCCTAAGTTGTGTTCGGCGTCGTTTGCGAACTTGACAAATCGCATCGTTTGATTGCCCCATCGCTGTTCGTCATATTTATACAGGCTCTCGATTTTAATATCTTCGGCCTCGAACGAAAGCAGTCTTTTACCCCAACTGTTGGGTATCGTTTCAGTTCCCTCAATCGTATAGAGGAAATATTCGCTTAGTCCTTCTTTGATAATTTCCTTAGGCTTCATAAGACCGAATGCATATGCATCTTTAAGCTCAGAAGCCGCACTTCGGAAGTTTAACGTGACCGTTTTCTCATCGCCACCCATACCACCGACCATGCCTGCCCAACGATCGCCGGGAACCGGGACGGGGCTTCCGTAAGGATATTGCCGCTTTGCCAGTTCTGCGATTTCATCGAGCATGTGGACCTGTCCGACAATCAATCGGGTCTGAGCGTTTTCGTAATCTTCGCCGGAGTTGTTCGTGACGCGGACGTAACCCTGCAGGTGCATCGATTTTTCATCCTGCGAAAGTGTACCCATATAAAATGCCCGCCAGGAAAGGCCGCTCGTTAGGTACGTCAACTCGAACGGTACCCGGCCGCTGACCTCCGAGTGGATGAGCCAGCGGCCAAGCTCCCGCAGCCTCGCTGGAAAAACCAACTGCTGAATTTCGATTTTGTCTTTTTGCTCTGCTGGCTCAAGACTCAACGACGTCGGGTCAATTAAAGTATTGGCCCACATGAACTGCAGCCAGTTCCAGCCCCGCTTTAGTGTGAGGCTCCGCTTTTCACGTACCAGCGTCAAATCGGCGGAATTGTAAATTGTCAGTTGGACGTTGTCCCGCTTGGGCAAGACCACCAATTCTATGGCACTTGCCGGGGCGAAAGGTGGCTGTTCTGAAATTTGCCCTGCCGATGCGGCTTCGGCTTCTGCACGGAATAAGAACTCTTGTGCTTGTTCTTCCTTCGGCATGACTTGAGCGACCATTCTTTCAGCGGTATCTTTTCTTTCTATGTCAGTCGGCAGGGTGCTCCGTGGTTCCTCCGCGACTTTATCGAGTCTTGTTGCCGGTTGTTGCTCTTTGTGGTCATCTTCTGTCATTCTCTGGTCTTTGTCGATATTGGAAATCAGGAGCAATCCCAACAGCAGTACTGCTGCGGCACTGAGCCATACGTGTTTGCCGAAAAATAGAATTTTTGTCGGGGTGGATTTTTTCGCCTGCTCGACTACCTGTGAAATCAGTTCTTCGGATACTTTTCCCTGGTCACGTAATAAATCAAGGGCTGCGAATTTTCTTTTGAGCTTTTCAAGCTGCTGGCGACATTGGGCACAGCCTTCCAGATGTCCGGCGATTTGTTCGGCCTGATTTTCCGGGGCCAGCTTGAACTGATATTCGATAAGCTCGCGTTCTGTTAAGTGATTTTCCATATTATTCATAATTCAATCTCCGGCAGTTTTTGCGCCAGAGTCCTCAGCGCCCTGTACATTTGCGTCTTCACAGTCCCGACGGAGCATCCTAAAGCCAGTGCTACTTCCAGATAGCTTAACTGCTGATAGTAAGCCAAAACGAGCGTTGCCCGCTGGCGGTCCGGCAGCGATTCGACGGCCTGCCTGACCTGCTGAATCTGTTCGGCTTTTTCAAGTTCGACCGAGGGATTAGTGGAATTATCGGTAGCAAGCACTTCGGCGTTTTTTTCGCCGTCACAATCGGTAAAATTTATTTTCTTTTCCCGTGAGCTCACTCTTATCTTCTTCCTTAATCCATCGAGAGCCGCGTTTGTGGCAATCTTAAACAGCCAGCTTTTGAATTCATTGCCGCGAAGCGTATGCGACTTTTGGTGTACGCGTTTGAAAGTCTCCTGAAAAAGGTCTTCTGCCTGTTCGCGATTTCCTGTCATACGTATCAAATATCCCAACACGCCGTTACCATATCGGCGGACAATCTCACCGAACGCATTCGGGTCGCCCTTACAATGGGCTTCGATTAAGCTCTTGTCTGTGTTTTCCATCGAGGCTTTTTACTCCATCTATCGCTATAGACGAATATCGTAACCTGTTGGTTGACATTATGAAGTAAATTTTTTGTAAAATTCAGTTGTCCAATGATTTATTATCGGCTTTTCGGGTGTGAAAGCTAAGGTTGGGGATGATTTTTCCTGCAATTTCAGCTTTTATAACATCGCGAGCCAGCCGCCATCGACGTATATAATCTGTCCTGTGATGAAATCGCCGGCGCCGGAGGCGAGTAAAATTGCCGTGCCAGTGAGGTCTTCCGGTCGTCCCCATCTTGCAAGCGGAGTTTTCGAAAGGACCCATTTGTTAAAATCTTCGTCGGTCTGCAGCGGGGCGGTCAGGGCCGTTGCGATATAACCCGGCCCGATGGCGTTGACGTTGATATTGTATTTTGCCCACTCAACGGCCAATGTTTTGGTCAGCATCAGCAGGCCGCCCTTGCTGGCCGCATACGCGGCGGTAGTGGCCCGCGCTCCATGGCACATGAGCGAGCCGATATTGATAATTTTGCCGGGCTTACCAAGCTGTTTTCGATGACGGCAGAAGGCCTGCGACAATACCAGTATGGCGGTCAGATTCACCTCTAAGACCATATTCCATGCCTTCAAGTCAAGCTCTTCGGCCGGTCCGCGGACGGTTGCCCCGGCACAATTGATGAGGATATCGATGCCTTTTGTTTCGGTAATAATATCTTTGAAAAAGTTATCTATTTTATCGATGTTTTCGAGATCGAATGGGAACGTCCAGACTTTTTTGCCGGTCTCAGCCTTTATTTGCTCGGCGGCGGTTTCAAGCTGCTTTTTTGTACGAGCAACGAGTATCACATCGGCCCCGTGTTCGGCTAAAGCTTTTGCGATTGATAAGCCTATACCCCTGTTGCCGCCGGTTATCAGTGCCGTTTTGCTTGAAATATCAAAAAGGTTTCCTGTCATTTGATTTATATAATGACCTAATTTGCGATATGCTGTCAAGAAGCTCTTTAGGCTTTTATACCTAAGCGGCAGAGAAAAATATGTTTTTGTTCGAAACTTCTTGCTTACAAATGGCCTTCAGTCTATAAATATGCCACAAGGAACGCGAAACAGGAAAGAACGCGGATTTTTTGTGAAACATTTTGTAAGCAGCAGCGACTATTTTATAAGGGACTTTATAAATTATAAAAGGGAAAAATTAAGGGAACATGGAAATGGAAAATGACAATAGTGTAAAAAGAGTATCGTTGAGTTGTTTGTTGTGCCTGCTGGTGCTTTTGACGGGGTGCTGTGTCTATGTCGGCAGTTGTGACATGCAGGCGAAATACGAGAAAATCGTTCATCTGTCAATGCCTTTGTCACCAAGCTCGGGTTTCGAGACCCAGACCCATAACGGCTCAATCACAATCAAAGGCGCCGACGTCGCCGATTGTAATGTCGTCGCTACTATCGAGGCGAGGGCCAGAACCGAAGAGGATGCGATGGAGTTGGCCGAGCAAACGGAAGTGAAATTCGAGCGTATGGGGGACAAGCTGGTTTTGAAAATTAAAAGACCGCAGAATCTGGTAAACCGCTCCGTCGGTGTGAGTCTGGATTGTGTTGTTCCTAATCAGGTCGATTTGAAGCTTGGCAGTCACAATGGGGCGGTGAAAATCAACGATATCATCGGCGGGATCGATGCCACAACACATAATGGCAAGGTAACTGTGGAAAATATCACGGGTGACATAAAACTTGTAACGCATAATGGCGGCATCCATTGTGAACAAATAACAGGCGATGCGCAGCTCAGAACACATAACGGAAGCGTTAAGGTGGAATACTCCGGAGCTGCCGAGTCGGATTGTGATATATCGATTGTCACTCATAATGGTGGTATCGAACTGACTGCCCCGGCAAGCTACTCGGCTCAGGTGGATGCTTCGACACATAACGGCTCGATTAATACCGATTTGCCCATAACCGTCACGGGAAAAGTCAGCAAGAGTAAACTGACCGGGACAATCGGTAACGGGGACGGCAAGCTTTACCTCGAGACCCACAACGGTTCGATCAGACTGCGTTAATAAAGCTCCACTGTTCGAAAGATATGTAGTATCTAACGTGATCTTAAGAGTGTAAAGTGAAATAAAGTGACAGGTATTTGTCATCCTGAGGCGCAAACGAAGGGATCCGGCCATCGAAAGGGAGATTCTTCGCTTTGCCCAGAATGATAGCACGCCCCTTAGGGGCAAGCTGACACTTTAGGCACTCAAAACTATGTTTTTATTTGCTCCGAAGGACTCTTCACGCTAAAATCTTGCCGTGATTAAAAGAAGAAAAACCAAAATTGTCGATGTAGGCTCGGTAAAGCTCGGTTCCGGGAATCCCGTCGTAATCCAGTCGATGACGAAAGTGCCTACTACTGATATCGCCCGGTGTGTAAGGCAGGTGAATCAGCTTGTCCGGGCGGGCTGTCAATTGGTAAGGATTGCCGTTCCAAGACCGGCCGATACAAAAGCCTTTGCGAAGATTATCCCGAAAGTAAAAATACCTCTTATCGCCGATGTCCATTTCAGCCCTGACAGAGCCATCGAGGCTATTGAGGGCGGCGCCGCAAAAATCAGACTGAATCCGGGAAATATCAAAAAACGAAAAGATATTCTGCGAATCATCGACGCCGCCAAAATGCACGATATTGCCGTTCGCATCGGTGTAAACGAAGCGAGCATTGCAGACTATCAAAAACATCCTGTTCCGGCCCAAAGACGAGTCAATTTAATGCTGGTAGAAATGAAGAGGTATGTCCGTCTTTTCGAGGGGCGTAATTTTGACCGGCTGGTTCTCAGCGCTAAAAGCAGCGATGTATTGAGAACGATTGAAGTCAATCGCAGGATTGCGGGTTATTTCGATTACCCTATTCATCTCGGCCTGACTCACGCGGGCTTGCCGGAAGATGCTATGATGCCATCGGCGATTAGCCTTGGCGCTCTGTTGGCCGAAGGTATCGGTGATACGATAAGAGTCAGTGCCGCGGGGGATTCTGTTGAAGAAGCAAAAATTGCAAAACAGATATTAACGTCACTTGGTCTTTGCGAGCGTTCGTGGCCCGAGCTTGTAGTATGTCCGACCTGCGGACGTGCCGAGATCGATGTCGTTAAGATGTCCCGTCGGGTTCGTAAAGCTATTCATAAAATTGACAGGCCGCTGAGAATTGCCGTAATGGGCTGCATCGTTAACGGTCCCGGCGAGGCCGCCGATGCCGATATAGCACTGTGCGGCGGCAGGAACAAAGCTTATATTTATCGCAAAGGTAAAAGAGTCTTAATTGTGCCGGAATCCGAAGCCGTTTCTGCTCTTTTAAGCCAGTTGGAAAAACTTTGATAAAATGTTAAAAAATGCAAACGCGGATGAATCTTTAGATACGCCGGGAACAACATTCAAAAGATTTTATATCGCAGTTATTTTCAGTATCGCATTCGGATATATCGAGGCGGCCGTCGTTGTTTATCTACGTGAAATTTTTTATCCCGACGGATTCGATTTTCCTCTTTCCATATCTACCATCGATTCGGTTAGCAGAAGACTTCTACTGACCGAAGTCGGCAGGGAAGCCGCTACGTTAGTTCTAATCATCACAGGGGCGCGATTGTTCGGCCGGAATCTTCGGCAGAGAGTTGCTTACTTTCTGACCATCTTTGCCGTCTGGGATATTTTCTATTATGTTTGGCTTAAGGTGCTTCTCGACTGGCCGGCCTCGATTATGGAATGGGATATATTATTCCTGATACCAGTGCCCTGGGCGGGTCCTGTACTGGCCCCGGTTTTGGTCTCCGTGGTGATGCTTGTTTTTGCCGTGGTGATACTTTATCGCGATTGCCGCGCCGGGCCGATAAAAGTGACTTTCTACGACTGGCTCGCAATATCGGTTTCGGCTGTAATCGTGATTGTTTCTTTTTGTATTCCCGGACCACATACCGACCGGCAGGATTACAACTCTTACTTCTATTGGTCGTTGTTTGCCGCCGGTATGTTTTTGGCTGTGCTGGTATTCACCAGATGCCTAATGAAGTCGAGATGACTTTAAAATTAATCACCAAATCAGATACCAGAACCTGCGTTATTTATCCGGTTGTCAATGATTATTCGATGCCCTGACGGGCCTTCTGTTATATCTTTGCTGCTCGTCTTCGCTTCTGTTCTGGGAGAATTCCTCGAACTTGCCGAATATCATCTTTCCTGCCGAGGTCTGGAGCGAGCTTGTTATACTGATAACCAGGTCCTTGCCGATTTTATTTCTGCCGCCTTCGACGACGACCATTGTACCATCGTCGAGATATCCGATACCCTGCTCCGCTTCTTCACCGGGCTTTATAATCTTGACTTCCATGGTCTCGCCGGGCAGGGCGACCACCTTGAGTGAGTTGGCCAGGTCGTTAATATTGACGACATCGACGTCACGCACCTGTGCGACCTTACTGAGATTATAATCCGTTGTTGCCACTCGTCCGTTTCTGGCCTTGGCGAATAGTAACAGCTTGTGGTCAACGCCTTTGGCCTCCTCGACTTCCGGGATAAGGGAGTCGTCGATCTCAACGTCAATACCGGGATCGGACTGCATATTGTTGAGCACGTCGAGTCCCCGTCTGCCGCGGTTACGTTTGAGCTTATGGGCGGAATCCGCAATTAGCTGCAGCTCGCTGAGCACGAAGCGCGGGACAACCAGAGGGGCGTCAAAAAGACTGCTGTGGCATAAATCTACTATCCGGCCGTCAATGATTGCCGAAGTATCCAGAATCAGTGGGCGAGCCCCCTTGGTTTGTTTGGCGAATTCCACATAAGGAATTACAAACCGCACATCGTCCTTGGTTCGCATAACAATACTGATAGTCAGATAACATATACATATCCCCATCGTCCATTTAATAGCGTTAATTGCCGTCTCTGTTATATTTATGCCGAAGGTAGCTGTTACCATCTCTACTACGGGTGCTAATACCCAGCTAAAGAGCATACCGACTAATAGACCGAAAAACACACCTGCCAGGGCGGAAAGTTTTTTCTTCGGTGTAAAAACATCCAGCAAAAGGACGAACACCAGCATCCCGAAACCGCTCCAGCTAACCGTCAGCAAATTAGTGTCGAATATTTCGTTGGACGGTTCCCCCGATTCGTCAAGTGTCATTCTTGTCGAACTAATATTGACGAACAAAACGGCAACAACGACTATCACGAATATCGCTCTGAAAATCCATAATAACTTCATAACAATAAACCTCCCTACAATGACAAATTATAAATTATGAATAATAACTCTAAATATTGTATTCTGTCCGGGCATAGTTATCAACAACCATATTTTATTCATACGAATAATATTGCTTTCAGGATTATATACAGCAGGCAATTTCATAATAATTATTTTCAGGATTGATCATATTAGTAAATTAACATTATACAATATAACCTTAATATAAGCTTATTATTTGTCTTTTTATGATGTAAAAAATCTTGACAATACGAACTTATCGGCAATAAAATCGTATATAATACACATAAAATTTGTTTTTTAACCTTTCTTAATGTTATTAAATTATGGAGCTAATGAATTGGAGGCCGAAATGCAGATTGATAATTTCAGACGGAATGTTGTTTCACGTTATATCGTAGTAACCACTGTTTTTATTCTAACATTTTTATCCCCTGTCTCTGTATGTGCCGAGAGCAACAGCAAAGAGAGTATCGCTGCTCTTAAGCAGATGGGTAAAGCCTTCGCTTCGATCGCCGAGAAGGCCTCGCCTTCGGTAGTGGGAGTAAAATCTTCGAGGACCGTTACGCGTGAATATCTTCAATCGCCGTTTGACGATCCTTTCGGAGATGATTTCTTCGATTATTTCTTCCGCCGTTCTCCGCGTCAGCGTCAACAACAGCCGCGCAGATATCAGGAACCTCGAACAGCCCAGGGCTCCGGTTTTATTATCTCTGCCGACGGTTATATCCTGACAAACAATCATGTAGTTGACGGGGCGGAAAAAGTCGAGGTCGAGCTGACGGACGGGCGAACTTTCACTGCGGAAATCAAGGGAACAGAATCCGAATCGGATGTTGCTGTTCTTCATATTGATGCCAATGATCTGCCTTACCTCGAATTGGCCGACTCCGAAAAACTTGAGGTCGGTGAATGGGTTCTTGCCATAGGTAATCCTCTCGGCCTGAGTCACACAGTGACAGCCGGTATCGTCAGCGCCAAGGGAAGGGCCGGATTCGGTCTGGCGGATCTTGAGAACTTTATTCAAACCGACGCCGCTATCAACTTCGGCAATTCCGGCGGACCTCTTATCAATCTTGATGGTAAAGTTATCGGAATGAATACCGCGATTGCAGGTTCTACCGGAAATATCGGGATTGGTTTTGCAATACCTATTAATATGGCCAGGTATGCCTATGAGCAGATAGTTGAGAGCGGAACAGTCGAGCGGGGTCTTCTGGGTGTCCGTCCCGATGACCTCGATCCGGATAATGCCGAGATATTTGGTTTAAAAGGTACTAAGGGAGTTCTTATTTCTCAGGTGTTCGAGGGTTCTGCGGCGGAAAAGGCCGGACTGACACACAACGACGTTATTCTGGAAGTTAACGGCCAGCCGGTGGAATCGGCTGTAGATTTGCAGAGCAAAATATCAATGCTCAAGCCCGGTACGAAAGTTGAATTAACTATATGGCACGATGGAAGGCGGAAAAAGATCAACGTCGAACTCGGTAAGCGTTCTTCAATGGACCAGATTGCCGGTAATTTGCCGACAGAGGCTGCCAAAGCATTAGGTTTCACAGTTGAAAACCTTACGGATGAATTAAAAGAACGTTACGGCTATGAAGATCAAGCCGGTGTTGTAGTTAAAGAAATAGACCCAGGCTCACAAGCTGCACGCAATGGAATGAGGCAGGGTACATTAATTAATGAAGTCAATATGCGACCGGTAAAAAATACTAGGGAATTCAGTCAGGCAATAGAAAGTACCAGCAAGCAAGGGCTTGGACGTGTTATGTTGAGAGTGATTATCGAAGGTACTCCTTATTCCGTTTTTCTTAGGTTGAATTAATTGAAAGATTGCTTTTCTAAAATAATGAGCCTCGCTTCAAGCGGGGCTTTTTTTATGAAATTGGAATTTAGGTCGCATTTTCCCCCAAAAATTCAGCAGCTGCAGCTATAATTAAATCCGTTAAAATAACGAACTTAAAGGAAATATAGAATGTACGGCTAAAATGAGTGAGATAAAACAGCCAATGCAGTAAGTATTTCTTGACTTTATGGCGATGAATTTGGTACTATTTTCATTATAGGACGGTATTTATGCGATAATTTGTGCTTTTTTGAGGCGGGTCAGCTTCAATATCGAATTTTTTAAAAGTTTTTTAAGAACGGCAAAATAAATCTATGCGTAAGTCGGATTCAAATCTATGGTTTTATCCGTAGAAAACAGATATTTTCGAGTGAGGGAAGGTTATCTTAAAGCTTTATTCTTAATTAAACTTATTTAATCAGGTGATGGAAAGTCCTTTCTGTTTGTTTCCACCTTCTTTATTGAAGGAGGATTCTTATGTGTAAAAAATTTATTTATCTGATGTCTGTTTTAGTGCTCTCAGTCATATGCACTGGCTATGCCGACGTGGTAATAGGTGACTGGGAAAACGGCTCTTATGACGGTTGGATCGACTGGGGTGCGGAGCAGGTCACGATCGAGTCGATTGGAGAACCCAAGTACACATTCAGTCCAATAGGTGCGACGCTCGGCAGCAGTGCACTAAAGGTCAGCCCGGGCAGCGGGTATCAACAGAATTTATCCATTTCTTTGGCGGACGTAGGTGCGATGGACGCTTTTGTGGCCAACAAGGCGTTTTCCATCGACGTCACCTATAATAGCGCAGACTGGGATCCGGCGACTACTTATGCTCAGGTTTATCAGGTTAGTTTCAATAATAATGGCTTTGGATGGCATGATGTGGGAGGATCGGCAGCGCCGACCGGCGCGGCCGGTGTGGTGTTTACCGATACGCTCAATCCCGATAACCCGGGAGCGATACCTCTTATTAATCCGGGTATTGAGGGCACTACCACTACGGGAACGTGGACATGGGATTACTCCGGTGTTATCGACCAGTTTGCGACGCCGGCGTACATCCAGATTGTTATTGCAACGAATTCTAATGCACCAGGGGCGTATTACTTTGACAATGCGCGGTTAGTGGGTTCCGGCAATTTAAGGGCGGAGAATCCTTCTCCGACGGACGCAGCGACGGATGTGCGGAGAGACCCAACTCTTATATGGAAGCGGGGAATGAATATCGACACGCACAATATATATTTAGGAACTAATTTCAGTGATGTAAACGATGCCACACCGGATGTGCATCCGAACGTGACTTTTGCCCAATCGGATGTAAATAATTTCGCACCCGGGAATCTTCAGTTCAATACAACTTACTATTGGCGGGTGGATGAGGTTAATGATACCGATATTTGGAAGGGACCTGTCTGGAACTTTACCGTCGGTCATTTTATGGTTGTGGACGATATGGAATCATATAACGATCTGAATCCTGACATTGAGGGCAGTAACAGGATATTCTTAGCATGGAGAGACGGCTACGAAAAAACGGGAAACGGTGCACTTATCGGTAATGAACTTCTGCCTTTTACCGAACAAACCATTGTTCACGGAGGGAATCAATCTATGCCGTTTTACTACGATAACGACATGAAATATTCCGAAGCGAAATTGACCCTGAAACGACAGCGGGACTGGACCGCCGAGGGAATGAAAGCTTTATCATTGTGGTTCTACGGTAATCCTGAAAACAGTCCCGAGCAGATGTATGTTGCTATTGCGAATGCCAACGGACAGCCCGTTGCTGTTAATTATCCGGATGCCGCTCAAATACAGATCGCGGACTGGCAACGGTGGGTTATCAGTTTGGACAGGTTCGCGAATGATGGAGTAGTTCTGAGTGACGTTAACAGCATTGCGATAGGTTTCGGTGATAAGAATAACCCGCAGGCCGGCGGTACAGGAAAGGTACTTTTCGATGATATTCGCCTGTATCCGCCCGTATGCATTCTTTCCGAGCGTTCGGCCGATTTTGCACGACTCGATTTCATGCCCCCCGGGGACCCGGCCGGTGATTGTGTGATAGACTATAAAGAATTGGAAATACTGGCGCGCGACTGGCTTGTTATGGATGAGGTAGTCGAAACATCACCACCCGATACGACGGGTCTTGTTGCATATTATACGTTTGATACGGAGATCGGTACGACGGTGCCTGACACCTCCGGCAATAATCACAGTGGAACTATTGATGGAGGTCTGTCACAGGTTTCTCCCGGTGTAATGAACAGCAACTCCGCAATGAACTTCGACGGCACTGCAGGTAGCAGAATTAGTATTGGGACGTGGGATCCCGCATCGGGAACCGGCCGGCTCACTCTGGCTCTCTGGGTCAAATGGGCAGGACCGCGAGATCCTCACGGGGGCCAGGCGCAGGGACTGATTTGTAAAAGGGATGGTTGGTCAGCCGACGGATTGATGTTCATGTTTGAGATGGATAATCCCGACTCGACGGATACTCGGGGTTCTATTGGTTTGAGGCAGTATTCTGGTGCGGGTACTGATATTTATTCCGAGGCTCATATCATGGATCAGTTCATCGGCAGGTGGGTTCATGTTGCCGCTGCATTCGATGGAACTACTGCCAGGTTGTATCTCAATGGTGGTGAAATCGCCTCCGGGCCGTTTTCGTTCGGTGAAAAAACCAGTGCCGGCATGACAATCGGTAATATCAATAGTGATTCGTGGCCCGACTGTCCCGGAGTTTTTAACGGCGATATGGATGAAGTCCGCATATATAATCGTACTTTAACAGCGGCCCAGATTGCGTACCTGGCGGACACAACTCCTGCCGATGGCGAGCTGCATTCAGTGCCGTCGCAGGCTGAGTTGTTAGAAGCCGGGGACCAGAGTACCTTGGTGGTCAACTTTGCAGACTTTGCTGTTTTGGCGGATAGATGGCTCGACCAGGAACTCTGGCCGTGAATTTATCAGGTTATAATGTATTGAAAATTGTTTTATTAAATGTAATTGTTTCGAAAGGAGGATTCTATGTTGATGGCATGTATTAAGAGATTTTGGATTATTTTTATTGTTGTAAGTCTTGCTGTCCCTTGTTTTGGGCAGTTGACTTTGGAGAATCCCGGTTTTGACGAGACGCCGTATGCAGATGGAGCCTGGGGAGGACTTCCCGCCGGCTGGGATGGGAATGGTGCGAATGAGCAGGATTTAACCGCTTCTGCACTCAATCCGCCTTCTCAAAGCGGCGAAAATATTTGTGCGTTCAATCAAAATACGTCAATCTATCAGGATATTATGGAGGCAGGAAGTCCCCTTCGCGTTCAGGCCAACAAAACCTATAAGGTTTCCGTGTGGGTCGGCCGCAGGGGAGGTACCGAAGGTACGTATGGCGGAATTCTCCGGGTATTCCTTCAGGATTCGGCATCTTCTACTACAATCGACGAGGCTATCTACGATATGGATAATCCGGACCAGCCCCGCAATTCATGGACTTTTCAGACGTTCTATCTGTCAACCGGTGCTAATCCGCCGGGAGTGAATTTTAGTACATTGCAGGTCGGTTTTGCAAATATAAGCGAGCGCGCTCCGGCGAACCAGTTTTGGTTTTCGCAGGTTATCCTGGATGATGTTTCCATAGAAAGTGTAAATCCTATTGCAATCAATCCGTCTCCCGGTAATAACAGCTTAATTAACACAAAATCAGTGACCCTTCAGTGGGTGCCGGGCCCGTTCGCAACCGAGCATGATATCTATTTGTCCGACGTCCGCGACGATGTGGTCAATGCCACCAGCAGCGATCCTATGGGACCGGAGAATGTTTACAAGGCCCGCCAGAGCGCCGGCAGCATCGTAATTGACGGTCTTGTTCCGAGCACGACATATTACTGGCGGATCGATGAAGTCGGCGGCTCAACTATCTATAAAGGGGATATCTGGCAGTTTACGGTTCGGCCGCCCACCGCTTATGATCCTGTTCCGGTTAACGGTGCTCCGTTTACGGATATAAATGTGCAGTTAAGCTGGAGTTCCGGTACAGGTGCGGTTAGCCATCATGTGTATCTCGGCAGAAGTATGGAGGATGTACAGGCCGGAACCGCCGATACCGACATGGGCGTTGTCGATGTCACCAGCTTTACTCCGGAACCGCTCGAATATGAAAGGACATACTATTGGAGAATCGACGAGGATGACGGGACCAGTATCCATACAGGGGATATCTGGGTATTCAATACCGCTCCTGAGCTTCCGATAATTGATCCTGCTCTTGTCGGCTGGTGGAAGCTCGACGAAGTCGGGGGTATCGGGGCTCTCGATTCTTCCGGCTACGGTAATCACGGCACATTGTATGGTGGTCTGACATGGGTACCCGGCGAAAAAGAAGGTGGTTTGGACATTGACGGTGTGGACGGCAGTTTTGTTCATTGCGGCAATCCCGATAGCCTGAATATCACTGCGGCGATTACCTTATCGTTATGGATCAATACCATTGACGCCGGTACGAGTCAGGATGATCCCTTTATGACCAAGGGAAATTCCAGCTACGTGTTAAGACATGCCGGCGATAACAGCATCACATTCGGCATTTATGACGGTTCTATGTACACTGCTACATACCCTGTGGATGGATCATTCAACCGCACATGGCACCATTTGGCGGGAACTTATGACGGAAGTGAGCTGAAATTATATGTTGATGGCGAACTCCAGGCGACAGAAGCCCACCAGGGTTCTATTACAACAAATACATTTGCTGTTAGTATAGGCTCGGACAATGAGCAGACCTGGATGTGGTATAACGGTGCTGTTGACGATGCCCGTATATACAGCCGTGCATTAACGGCCGAAGAGGTCGGGGATGTAATGTTGGGTGACACTTCGGTTGCCGGTAGTCCGAAGCCCGGTTATGGAGCGATAGTCGATTTGGTCCGGGCCTTTCCTCTTGTCTGGACGCCCGGAGAAAATGCTGTCCGGCATGATGTTTACCTTGGTGTCGATAAAGTTGCCGTCTCTGGGGCCGATGCATCTACTGCACAGATCTATCAGGGTCGGCAGGATGCGAATAGTTTCATGCCTTCTGAAACTCCCGCGTGGAATCAGACTTACTATTGGCGTATCGATGAAATCAATGCCGATTCGACGGTCAGCAAGGGTAAAATTTGGCTATTTACCATAACAGATTATCTTCTCGTAGATGATTTCGAGGCCTACAACGACATTAATGAAGACTTAGAAGGTAGTAACAGGATATATCTGACATGGCTGGACGGATATACTAATCCTGCAGTCAACGGTTCTACTATAGGTTACCCTGCTCCTGATTTTGCCAATGGTGAGCACTTTGTTGAAACTGATATTGTTTACGGCGGTGATCAATCTGCGCCTTTGCTGTTCGACAACAGTACTGCAAGTATTTCCGAAGTTTCAGTAAGTACCGGCCAACTGTCTATCGGTAGTGACTGGACCGTTGGTACACCTGATACGTTATCACTGTGGGTATATGGCGATCCGAATAATCCTGCTACCGAGCAGATGTACGTGAAGATTAACGATGCCAAAGTGTTGATATCCGGCGTTGACCTTACGCAGGCGGCCTGGCAGGAAGTTACGATTGACCTGGCTGATTTTAATATCAATCTGAGCAATGTCACGACTTTTGTTATTGGTATTGAAAAAACAGGAGCAACGGGCGGTTCTGGTATGGTGTTTATCGATGATATCCGTCTGTATTTGCCTCAACTATAGTCGAGGATAAAATTTAGTTAATTGTTGTTCATATAGGAGGTTTTTGTCGTTTCAGGGCCTGTGCCGAGTTATTCGGTATAGGCCCTTTTTCTTCATTTCTTCAATTATTTCAGTGTAAAAAAGCATTTTTCCTGCGTTTTTCTCAGACAAATTGAGACGAAATTCTCAAAAATCGCCGAAAAATAAATCATAATCGAAATATTTGGTTTAAAAAATCACCTTCTGGGGGATGTATTAAGTGAAGGAACCCTTTTATGACGGAATCTACTGAAGTAAATGAATTTCTGCGCCTCATTATGGCTCACCAGAAGCCGATTTATGCGTTAATTCTGGGGATGATACCGAACCGTGATGATGCGGAAGATATATTTCAGGAAACAATCCTTGTGATGTGGTCGAAGTTCGATACCTTCGAGCCGGGAACGAGTTTTACTGCCTGGGGAATTCAGATTGCCAAATATAAGATTTATCAGGCCCACAGGCGAAATGCCAGAAATAATTTCAGATTTAGTCAGGCTGCTTTTCAGTCACTACACGAAAACTCGGATAATTTTATTAAGAACATCGAAAGGCGCATGCAGGCCCTGCGGAAATGCGTTCGTAAGCTGAATAATAGAGATTACGATTTGATTCAGATGCGGTACGAAAACGAGCTGTCTATAAAAGCAATAGCCGAAAGGCTGGGGCGGTCTGTGCAGAGTATTTACAAGCGAATGGCTCGTATTAACGATTCGCTGATTCGATGTATTCGCAGGATGTTGGCTATGGAGGAAATAGCTTGAACCGGCATGATGAGATATCGTTGGATTTTACCGAATTGATAGACCGTGCTCTGGAAGGCACAATCACGGCCGAACAATTCGCTTTGCTCGATCAACGGATCGCTACCAGCGAGAGTGCCTGTATCTATTATCAGGAATTCATCACAACCTACGTTGGCCTGATGGACCTTCAGGGAGTACTGCCGAAAACATTTGATATTCCCTGGCAGGAGATGCTTTACGAGACGAACGAAAAAGGTGTGACATCCAGTACGGAGGGATGTCACGATCTTTACAACTTTGGCCCCGATCTTACCGAGGAAGAAAAGAAACGCCGAATCGAAATCTATGCCAGTGAGCAGCTTGAAGCGTATTTGAGGCAGCAGTATAGAGATGTTATGTATCAACGAACCCGCAGATCCGGCAGGGACATGTGGGAGGCGATAAATGGAGCTACAAAATCACTTGGGGCTTTTTTCAGTACCGGCTCGAAGATAGTCAAAACTACCGCCGTATGCCTATTGACGATACTGTTGTTTATCATGGTTTTTTCGCTTTTTTACGGGACAGACGTCTCGAGGGAAGTAGTTACAATAAATACTTCTTTTGATGCCGCATTTTCCGACAATCGAGCCGTTGCTGCGGGAACAAGATTGGCCATTCGTGACGATCCTTTATTCCTGCAAACGGGTTTGATAGAAGTTGCATTCGACGGGGGGGCAAAGGTGTTGCTCGAAGGTCCTGCCGCATTTCGTTTGAAATCCGCCGACAGGATGGCCCTTAACCGTGGGCGATTATTTGCGACGATTACGGGTGATGCTAAGGGATTCATAGTTGATATGCCGAATTCGCGTGTCATCGACCTTGGCACGGAATTCGGAGTCCGGGTCGGGCAGGACGGCACGAGTGATTTGCATATGTTTAAGGGCAAAGCCGAATTAACTTCAGGTTCCGGAAGCGGGGGCAAACGGGTCCTGACGGTGACGGCGGGACAGGCCAGGCGGGTAGGTATAAGCGGGCAGGTAGGGGACATCCCAATCATGGAGAATGCATTTGTTCGGCATTTTTATTCGGAGACGGGTTTTGTATGGAGAGGTCAGAGACTATCTCTGGTGGACCTCGTCGGACAGGGTAACGGACTCGGGACCGGCCGAAGCAATGTGTATGTGGACCCGATAGATGGATATAAGGAATCTATTTATTGTGACGGAAAAGGTAATGAATATCATAAGCTGACATCCAATCCTTTTATCGACGGGCTTTTTATTCCGGATGGAAGCAGCAGGCAGATTATCAGCTCTCTGGGACACCAGTTCGAGGATTGTCCGCAGACCAATGGTGAATGTTATGCCAGCCTTGGAGCAAATCCGAGACAAGGTGTGTGGGCGACGGATATGAGAACGGGAATAGTACGGTTTGACGGCCAGGATTACGGAGATCGGATACATCCGTGTTTTGTAATGCATGCCAACCTCGGGATTACATTTGATTTGAGTGCAGTACGAGCTATGTGCCCGGACATCAAGGTAACACGTTTTGTATCTAAAATCGGAATAGCGGATTTCGAGGAACAGGCCGGATGCAATGCCGATTTCTGGGTACTCGTTGACGGGAAGGTTCGACAGAGCCGGCGGAACCTCAAACAGAAGAATATTTTGAGTAATTTTTCCGTTGATCTCGATCCCGCCGATCGTTTTCTGACACTTGTGACAACCGACGGCGGAGATATCGACCGCATGGAAGCGTATCAGCGAGCCTATACATGTGATTGGTGTGTATTTGTCGAGCCTGAATTAGTCCTGGAAACAACAGAGCAAGTCAATATACGAACAAAGTAGCTGACAGATGTTATCGAATATAAGGTGTTAGGGTGTTTATTAATTTAAATTATGAGGAGGAATGTTATATGTAAAAAATCTTTTTGTTTCAAACAACCAATCCTAAATTTCTTTAATGGAGAATTATTATGAAAACAAAAATAATTATTATCCTGTTGGCAATAATTATGAGTCTCTCACCTTCCGTCCGGGCGGTAGAAATTACTTTCCACACAACGGAACCGACTCCGGGCCCGTACGATGTATATAACTTCGTCGGCGCAGCAACGGATAGTGATAACGTAGGAACGACTACGAGAGATGGTGCTACTAACGACGCAACAACTTATGTGGCATACGATCGTGGTTCTCAGGGACAGTTCTTTGTCACAGGCGACAGCGAGCCTGTATATCAGGTTGCAGGTTTTTGGTATCAGCATTGCGGATACACTGAGAACACTAATCAAACATATTGGAATTTAACGGCTAACAACACCATAACAGTTCGCGTAACATTTCCACCTGCTTCTGGTACCGAAGATTTTATTATGAGAAGTGAAACATACACGATAACAGGTGAAGAGACGGATAATATAGGTGTGGGCCCAAGTTCAAATGGGACGGGCACATGGATTCACGCCGTCTTTGATACACCGGTTCCTGTTGGTCCCGGTGTGACTTACGGCATCGATATGACTGCTGCAAGTGGCGGTTTCTATGAGACACTCGGTATTAAAGATACTGCTGCGAGCGGCAATCCCTATCCCGACGGCACTGCTTATGTCAGTGGAGCCGCCGGCGAACCCAGCGATACATACACTATAGCTCCAGGTGACCGTGTATTTATTGTTGAGCTTATTGCAGTAGTACCCTTGAAGGCGTCCGCCCCGAATCCGGAAAATGCTGCGGACAATGTATCTCAGAACCCGAATCTAACCTGGGTGCCGGGACAGCGTGCAGCCGAACACGTTGTTTATTTCGGTGATGATTACAACGATGTGGCTGCCGGAATCGGTGATACATACAAGGGTATCGTGACCGAGCCTAGTACATTGTCCGTCTAAATGTGCATAGAATTTAGCTTCTTTGCCGATATTTCTAAAAAAAACATGTATTTGGCAAGGAGGCTTATCTATGAAGCAA
>Ga0315549_1000772_pt1 | contig 36667 bp, 38 predicted proteins | sample SalMarSW160200MG_FD_203101 | JGI IMG/M metagenome (GOLD analysis project Ga0315549, IMG submission 203101) | Salt marsh sediment microbial communities from the Plum Island Ecosystem LTER, Massachusetts, United States - Salt Marsh Sediment SW1601-200 ... | reverse complement strand
ATAGCCGACAATGTGGGTGACAATGTCGGCGATGTCTGTGGAATGGGTGCTGACCTCCTCGAGTCTTATGTGGAGACTGTAATCGCTACCATGACGCTTACCACCGTCGGTGTCGTAATAGCGCCATGGCTGACAACGCTATTTCCCGGACTCTCAAACGAGGCTGCTCTCCAAGCTGCCTGGTGGCTGCCTCTGCTGGTTATGGCTGGCGGTATTGTAGCCTCCATAATCGGCTGCTTTCTGGTCAGAGTTGGGGAGAAGGTAGATATGTCCGCTCTCCTGGGGGCTTTGCGTCGCGGCACACTTGGCGCCACGATATTGACAGCGGTATTCGGTTTTCTGGTGATTTATCTCCTACATGCCAGCTTAGGTCTGTTCTGGGCGATGCTTGCCGGCCTTGCAGCCGGTGCCTTGATGGGGGAAAGCACGAACTATTTCACTTCTTATGCCTTTAAGCCGACGCAGGAAATATCCGAAGCCTCCACTACCGGTGCTGGCGCCACTATAATTAGAGGCTTTGCCAACGGCCTGATGAGCACCTGGCCACCGATAGTCTTGATAGCTGCGGCAATTGCGATTGCCTATTACTTCGGTAGCTTCTATGGTGTGGCTTTAGCTGCTGTTGGCATGCTTTCCACTTTGGGCGTGACGCTGGCTACCGATGCTTATGGACCTATAGCCGACAACGCCGGAGGCATCACCACCCAGGCGGGGTTACCGGAGGAGGTGCGCGAGAAAACCGACGCTTTAGATTCTCTGGGCAATACCACCGCTGCCACCGGCAAGGGATTCGCCATCGGTGCTGCTGCCCTGAATTCCCTGGGCTTAATTCTGGCCTTCGCTATGGCTGTAGAAATAGTGACAGTCTCCGAAGGCAAACTGATATTGCCTGAGGCATTAAGCTTGCTGAGCGTGCCGGTTATTGTCGGTATACTTATAGGTGCGCTTATGCCTCCCATCTTCTGCGCTATGACGATGAAATCAGTGGGAGAGACTACATCAGCAATTATAGAGGAAGTTCGTCGGCAATGGCGTGAGATTAAGGGCTTGATGGAAGGTACAGCCAAGGCTGAATATGGCAGGTGCGTGGATATCGCCACCAGAATAGCGTTGAAGCAAATGCTGCTTCCTTCCATAATGACTATAGTTGCGCCTGTGATTGTGGGAGTGGTCCTGGGCAAATATGCCCTTGCCGGCTTTCTTATCGGCGCCCTGGCTACCGGTTTTATTCTGGCTATCACCTTGAACAATGCCGGCGGCGCCTGGGACAACGCCAAGAAGTGGGTTGAGTCCGGTAAATTCGGCGGCAAAGGCTCAGCCGCTCATAAAGCGGCTGTGGTTGGAGATACAGCCGGTGACCCCATGAAAGACACTGCCGGCCCGTCCTTGAATATAATGCTCAAGCTCATGTCGGTGATTTCACTGATGCTGGCGCCGGTGATAATGCATTTCGGCGGCCTGATTTAACGGATATAACAACGGGGCAGGCATTTTTGCTAAACCTCGAAGTACCTGCCCCGTTAAACTTTATGTAGCTTGTGCAAATCGAAAACTTCAGATACCACTCATGTCTTCGCCCTAAATTCCCTCCTTCCCAGGGCGACAAAAATAACTGCCAGTATTCCCAAAATGCCTTTTGGAAGGGCGCATATAGCCCCGGCTAAAGACAGGCCGAAACTCCTCCTTCTTACTGCCGAGATGCCACCCGCTATAGCTAGTATGCCCAGCGCAAGAAGAAGTCCTCCTGTAAACATCGGCCAAAGGTAGCTTCTACTTATAAGCTCAATATCTGGCGTCTGAACTAATAAAAGGAATGGAAAAAGCCACAGAGGGTATGGCACAATGCCATCGGTTAAAAAAATTAATACTCCAGCATTTATCTCAAATATCCCCGCCATTATGCTTAAGATTCCGCCAGCGCTAAGTAACCCACCCCTGTCAGTACCATTAGATGCCATTTACCTTTCCTCCTCATTTTATGATGGGCAGTACAGGATTTGAACTCTCACGCCCTTAATGGCACTACGCTATGAACGCAGTGCGTCTGCCCTTCTGCCACTTCGGCGTCTAATCCTCTGCCCTAAATTCTCTCCTTCCCAGGGCGACAAAGATAACTGCCAGTATTCCCAAAAGGCCTGTTGGAAGGGCACAGATAGCCCCGGCTAAAGAGAGGCCAAACCATTTCCTACTTATGGCCGAGATGCCACCTATTACAGCTAGTATACCCAGAGCAAGAAGAAGCCATCCCATAATCACCGGCCAATAAGACATCATAGCCTCCCACCAAAAGCCTGGAAGGAACGGGAAAAGCCACAGTGACCATGGCGTACAGCCAGCGAGTGAAAAAATCACTCCAGCATTTATCTCAAATACGCCCGCCATTATGCTTAAGATTCCGCCAGCGGTAAGTAAATTGCCCCTGACATTTCCATTAGATGCCATTTTCTTTTCTCTCCGCGCCAAATTCTCTCTTTCCCAGGGCAACAAAGATAATTGCCAGTATTCCCAAAAGGCCTGATGATAGAAGAGTACAGATAGCCCCGGCCAAAGACAGGCCAAACCGCTTCCTTCTTATGGCCGAGGTGCCACCTACTACAGCTAATATACCCAAAGCAAAAAGAAGCCCTCCCATAACCACCAGCCAACCATGCTGCAAAGCCTCCCACCAAAAGCCTGGAAGGAATGGAAAAAGCCATAGTGGATATGGCCAAATGTCACCGGTTAACAAAACTCGCACTCCAGCATTTATCTCAAATACCCCAGCCACTATGGTTAAGATTCCGCCAGCGCTAAGTAACCCACTCCTGTTATTATCATTAGATGCCATTTTCTTTTCTCTCCGCACCAAATTCTCTCTTTCCCAGGGCGACAAAAATAACTGCCAATATTCCCAAAATGCCTGATATAAGTGCGCAGATAGCCCCGGCTAAAGACAGGCCAAACCTCTTCCTCCTTATGGCCGAGACGCCACCTACTACAGCTAAAATACCCAGAACCCCAACACATCCTCCAATAATCACCCACAAAATCGGGAATCCATATCCCTGATGAATTACTAAAAAATCCTCCAACAAAATCTCATCCACCCAAGCTTCTGGAAGGAATGGCAGAAAAAACCATCTTGCCCAGAGTATGGGGTTTAATAGCATGTGGTTAAAGTTGCTACTGATTAAAAAAAAGACCGCCATTGACACTCCACTAATTAACTGAGTTATCCCCGCTACTATGCTTAAGATTCCACCAGCACTGAGTAACCCATCCCTGCCACTACCAGTAGACGCCATTTCTTTTCTCTCCGCACCAAATTCTCCCTTTCCCAGGGCGACAAAAATAACTGCCAGCATTCCCAACGGTTGCAAAAAAGAGTATAGTGGAAGGGCACAGATAGCCCCGGCTAAGGACAGGCCAAAACTTTTCCTTTTTAGGGCCGAGATGCCGCCCACTATAGCTAATATACCCAGAATAACAAAAAACCTTCCATAGATTTGTATCGTAAGAACACTGCTTCCCTCAATTACCTCCAATACCCCTGCTACTATGCTTATGACCCCGCCAGCGCTAAGTAACCATCTCCTGTGATTATCATTAGTTAACATTTCTAACCTTCCTCATTTTATGATAACCTCCAACAGCCTCAAAATCAAGCTACTACTTAATCTTCCGATACCGCACTTGAAGCTACCGATACCATTTCAACCTTCCACGCCAAAATCCTCCAAAATGTGCTTATAACTCAAGCTATATAACTGATGTCGGTGATTTCACTGATGCTGGCGCCGGTAATAATGCATTTCGGCGGCCTGATTTAACGGATATAACAACGGGGCAGGCATTTTTGCTAAACCTCGAAGTACCTGCCCCGTTAAACTCCATGTAGCTTGTGCAAATCGAAAACTTCAGATGCCACTCAGGCCTTCGCCCTAAATTCTCTCTTTCCCAGGGCAACAAAAATAACTGCCAGTATTCCCAAAAGGCCTGATATAAGTGCGCAGATAGCCCCGGCTAACGACACGCCAAACCTTTTCCTCCTTATGGCCGAGATGCCACCTACTACAGCTAAAATACCCAGAAAAAGAAGTCCCCCCGCAATAATCAGCCAAATTGGGAAGTGCCCATCGAAATAAATATGCACCAAAGACCTCCACCAATCAACATGAATGCCTGGAAGGAATGGTAAAAGCGTCCAATCTGGCATGCGGTTGGCTAAAAAATACGTCGCTAACCCTATAGCATTACTTATCTGAAATATCCCTGCTACTATGCTCAGGATTCCGCCAGCGGTAAGTAACTTTCCCCTGCTATTATCATTGATGCCATTTTCTTTTCTCTCCGCACCAAATTCTCTCTTTCCCAAGGCGACAAAAATAATTGCCAGTATTCCCAAAAGACCTGATATAAGGGCAGATATAGCCCCGGTTAAAGAAAGGCCAAACCTCTTCTTTCTTACGGCCGAGATGCCACCTATTACAGCTAGTGTACCAAAAACAAGGATAAGTAATCCTATAATAAAGAATAGAATTGAGGGGCGCCAACCAACCATAAGAGGCATAAGATAGTCCCGATAATCAAAGTAAAGGCCCGGAAGGAATGGAATAATCGCCCAGTATGGCCTCATGCCAATGGTTAAGAAATACGCCATTAACGCCACACCATTATTTATCTGAAATATCCCTGCTACTATGCTCAGGATTCCGCCAGCGGTAAGTAAATTGCGCCTGCTATTATCATTAGATGCCATTTTCTTTTCTCTCCGCACCAAATTCTCTCCTTCCCAGGGCGACAAAAATAACCGCCAGTATTCCCAAAAGGCCTGAAGGAAGGGCACATATAGCCCCGGCTAAAGATAGGCCAAACCTTTTTCTTCTTATGGCCGAGATTCCACCTATTACAGCTAGTATACCCAGGACAAGAAAGAATACTCCCATAATCATCTGCCAAATTGGGGGGCCGTAAGTGAAATGATGAATGTACCCCCACTCAACCCAAAGGCCTGGAAGGAATGGAAAAATCTCCCAAAATGGCTCGAGGTCATGGGTTAAAAAAAACGCCATTAACACTCCACCATTATTTATCTGAAATATACCCGCCACTATGCTTAAGATTCCGCCAGCGTTAAGTAACCCACTCCTGTTATTATCATTAGTTAACATCTCCAACCTTCCTCATTTTTATGATAACCTCTAACAGCCTCAAAATCAAGCTACTACTTAATCTTTCGATACCGTGCTAAAAGCCTCTACTGCGGGGATTGGCCACGCCCCGACAAGTCGGGGCTCGCAAAGACAATTCAAGTTGCCAAACAGCTTGGTTAGCTTTCTTTTGAGAAGCATGGGTACTGATGCTAAAATAGAGCGTCATGCCGGATTCCATATTCATCAAGGGCGCCCGGGAGCATAACCTCAAGGATATAGACGTCGTTATCCCCAGGAACAAGCTGGTGGTTATCACCGGTGTTTCCGGCTCGGGAAAAAGCTCGCTGGCTTTCGATACCATATACGCCGAGGGGCAGCGCCGCTACGTGGAGTCCCTATCTGCCTATGCCCGCCAGTTCCTGGGGCAGATGGAGAAACCGGACGTTGATTACATCGAAGGGCTCAGCCCGGCCATATCAATCGACCAGAAAGGACCGCCCCATAATCCCAGGTCTATCGTGGGCACGGTAACTGAAATCTATGATTATTTGCGCCTTCTTTTCGCCCGCATCGGGCACCCCCACTGCCCTGAATGCGGCAGGGAAATCTCGCGCCAGACAGTGCAGCAAATAGTCGACGCCGTCCAGGAAATACCCCGGGGCAGCCGCATCATGATTCTGGCGCCGCTGGTCAGAGACCGCAAAGGTGAGCATCAAACAATATTAAACGATTTGCAAAAGGCAGGGTTTGTCAGGGTTAGAGTTGATGGGAAAATCTATGACCTTTCCGAGGAATTTCAGCTAGATAAGAATAAGAAGCACACCATAGAGGTAGTAGTTGACCGGCTTCAAATAGAGCAAAGCGAAAATGCCACCCGCCTGGCCGACTCCATAGAAACAGCATTAAAACTGGGGTCGGGCGTGGTGCTGGTCAAGGTCCTGGACGGGGAGGAGTTGCTTTTCTCGGAGCACTTTGCCTGTGTCTACTGCGGCATAAGCCTGGGAGAAATTGCTCCCAGAACATTCAGCTTTAACAGTCCCTACGGCGCCTGCCCGGCTTGCACAGGACTTGGCTCCAAACTGGAAATCGACCCTAATTTGGTCATCCCGGACAAGAGATTGAGCCTGGTCGAAGGAGCTATCCAACCCTGGACGAGAAACGGGCAGGTCAGTACCTGGTACAGCAGCATATTGCAATCTCTGGGCCGCCGCCACGGTTTTTCTCTCTCCACGCCGGTCAGGGAACTGGGTGAGGAACTGGTGCATTTGATTCTTTACGGGGAGGGGGGTGAACTGGTTTCCGCCACATATGAAGACCGTTACGGCAGAATGCGCCAGTACTACACAAATTTCGAAGGTGTTATACCATACCTGGAGCGCCGCTATAGAGAGACGAGTTCCGATAGTGTCAGAGCGGATATCGAGCGCTATATGGCAGCCAACCCCTGCCCTGCTTGCCATGGGAAAAGGCTGAAACCGGAGTCTTTAGCCGTCACTATTGTGGGCAAAAATATTATGGATGTCACCGCCCTGCCTGTCACAGAGTCTTTAAATTGGATGGAGCAGCTAAGTGACAAAATCAGTCCCCGGGAACTTACCATAGCCAGGCAAATTATCAAAGAGATTCAGGCCCGGCTGGGCTTTCTCAGAGACATAGGCCTGAGCTACTTAACCCTGGACCGTCCTTCGGCGACATTGAGCGGCGGTGAGGCCCAGAGAATTCGTCTGGCTACCCAGATTGGCAGCGGGCTCAGCGGTGTCCTTTATATTTGTGACGAGCCCACGGTCGGTTTGCATCCTGCCGATGGTTCCCGTCTCATAAGCACGCTGAAGCGCCTCAGAGACCTGGATAACACCATAATCATCGTGGAGCATGATGAAGCTATGATGAGGGCTGCCGACCATATTATCGATATGGGGCCGGGAGCCGGTAAACGGGGGGGAAAAGTTGTTGCCACAGGAACGCTTCAGGACATAATGGATTGCCCTAAATCAATAACTGGGCAGTACCTCAGCAGGACGAAGCAAATTCCCCTGCCACCCGAGCGTCGCTCCGGCTCGGGGAAAGAGATAGTGATCCAGGGTGCCAGGGAGAACAACTTGAAAAACATCGATATCCATATCCCCCTGGGCAAGTTTGTCTGCGTCACCGGTGTTTCTGGAAGCGGTAAAAGCTCACTCATTAACGAAGTCCTGTATAAAAGACTGGCCCGCCTCTTCTACCGGGCTAAAGATAGACCAGGCGAGTGTGATGGTATTCTGGGCACCGAGTATATTGATAAAGTGGTCAACATTGACCAATCACCGATCGGCCGCACCCCCAGAAGCAACCCCGCCACCTATACCGGGACATTCACCCCTATTCGAGAGCTTTTCGCCACCGTTCCTGAAGCCAGAATGCGTGGTTATCCCCAGGGACGCTTCTCCTTCAACGTAAAGGGGGGAAGATGCGAAGCCTGTCAGGGAGCAGGCTACGTCCAGATTGAGATGCAATTTTTGCCCAATGTCACTGTCCCCTGCGAGATATGCAAGGGGAAAAGATATAACCGCGAAGCGCTGGAAATCCAATTTAAAGGGAAAAACATCGCCGAAATCCTGGATATGACGGTAGACGAAGCTCTGGTCTTCTTTGACCACTTCCCAAAAATCAAAAACAAGCTGGAAACCCTCCGGGACGTAGGTCTGGGGTATATTTGCCTGGGGCAGCCGGCACCGACCCTTTCCGGAGGCGAAGCCCAGCGAGTAAAACTAGCCACTGAGCTATCCCGCCGCTCCACAGGCAAAACTCTTTATATATTGGATGAGCCTACTACCGGCCTCTCCTTCTCGGATATTGCTTATCTCCTGAAGGTGCTGCAGCGCCTGGTGGATCACGGAAACACGGTAATTGTCATTGAGCACCACCTGGATGTGGTCAAAAATGCCGATTGGGTCATTGACCTTGGCCCTGGAGCTGGTGATGAGGGTGGCTACCTTGTGGATGCCGGCACGCCCGAGGAATTGACCAAAAACGAAGCCTCTTTCACCGGGCGATATCTACGTGGTATATTATTAACGCAGCAGGAAAAGGTATTGACATGACATCAAGACTCAACAGGGACGAAATACTTGATTCCATACATGGCAACGTCCAGGATAAGAATATGATTAAGCATATGCTAGCCACCGAGGCTATTATGCGGGCTTTGGCCAGGAAGTTGGGAGAGGATGAAAATGAGTGGGGCACTACCGGGCTCATCCATGATATAGATATGGAACTGGTTGAAGGTGATATGAACAGTCATAGCAGATTGGGTGCTGACATTGCCAAGGAGCTTGGAGCCAGTGAGACTATGACCCATGCTATTTTGTGCCATAACGAAGCTCATGGTGTTCCCCGGGAAACGAAGCTGGATAAAGCCCTCTTTTGTGCCGACCCCCTGAGCGGGCTTATTACCGCGGCTGCCCTGGTTCGCCCCGATAAACTAGGCGGATTGACCACTAAATCGGTGATGAAACGTTTTCGCGAAAAAAGCTTTGCTGCCGGAGTCAATCGGGAGCAAGTGGCTCAGTGCCGGGAAATCGGACTGGAGCTGGAAGAGTTCATCGACCTGGGAATCGAGGCCATGAAAGGAATCGCCTCACAGTTGGAATTGTGATATCCTTGAATTATGGCAAATTTGGTAGTGCGAGGCTAAATCCTCGCACTACGTTTTTGAATATCCTTTGCCTGGAAGTAGAATTACTTTGATTAGTATTTAAGATTCGTCATATGCCCAATTACCTGGATAGTATAGACTTTGAGCCGGGATTGACCTATCATCTTCTTCACAACCCAATCCTATTGCAAACGAATCAATATGTTTGGTATAGTTGACCATACTCGGTTATAAATGGAGATTGAATTGTTTAGCCAGGGTAGGGAAGGAAGTAGGCATGGTAATAAGAAGAAAAATCGCTCATGAAAGAAACAGAACCACCGCACAAAGAATCAAAAACGCTACCTGGAACTGAAGAGATATACGGAGCCCTCGTAGCATCCCGCTGGGATGCCATACTGGGGTTGAATCACAAAGGGACAATAATATTCTGGAATAAAGGTTCAGAGCAAACTTTTGGCTACCTAACCGATGAGATACTGGGCCAGCCAGTAACCAGGTTGATATCGGAGGAACATAGAGAAGGTCACGCAAAAGAACTGAAAGCTTTCTTGAGCGGAAATCGCGGGGGAACAGGGACCATCGAATTTGAAGCACTAAGGAAAGATGGCTCTAAGTTCCCCATTGAATTATCTTTATCTATTGAACGGCAAAACGGCAAATTTGTGGGACTTGCCATCGGAAGAGATATCACCGAGCGCGAACAAATGGAGCAGGCGCTCAGGGAAAGCGCAGAACGTTATTGCAATCTCTTTGCGAATTCCCTGGAAGCAGTTTTTTCTGCGGACATCGAAGACAATATTTTAGTGGGTAATAAGGCGCTTGAGAAACTTTGCGGCTACTGTCTGGAAGAATTGACCGAGATGAAGCCAGCAACTATTCTCCCTCCAGAAAGCGGGGAATATATTTCCAAACAGGTAGAGAGGATTCTGAACGCAGATGAGCCTATATCCACCATAGTGCATGAAATTTTCAGGAAATATGGCAAAAGTATACTGATAGAGCAGTATTTAAATTTCATCAAGAGAAAAGGCACAACCGTAGGATTTCAAGAGTCTTTCGGAGGAATCGCCGAGCGCAATAAAACGGCAGAACAATTAAAGAGTTCTCTTATCAACCTGGCAAAAATCGTTTCTCGTGTAATTGAATCTTGTGACCCTTATACGGCCGGGCATCAGCAAAGAGTAGCTGAACTGGCTCGTCTTGTAGGTGAGAATATGGATTTGGATGAGGATATGATTGAGAGGCTCTACTTCAACGGACTGCTCCACGACATCGGCAAGATTTCCGTCCCAACGCGTATTCTTGCCAAGCCGGGTGAACTGGTGGAGGAGGAATGGGCCCTTATCCGTGCCCATACGAAACAGGGTTATAACATATTGAAGGATGCAAATCTTCCCTGGTCAGTAGCCGAAGTAGCACTGCAACACCACGAACGGCTAGATGGCTCGGGTTATCCTGACGGTATAAAAGGGGATGAGCTAAGTCTGGAAGTCAGCATTCTCGCTGTCTGCGATGTAGTGGAAGCCATGAGTTCCCATCGTCCTTATCGGCCAGCAAGGACCACGGCGGATATCCTGAAAGAGCTCACAGACGGCAGGGGCACAAAGTACAATGTCAGTGTAGTGGATGTGATGCTGCCGATGATTGAAAGCGGGGAATTTGAGTCTGTGTGGAATAATAGAAATTCAAGGAGCACGACTACAGAAGATCGATGTCTCTAACAATGTCAATAAAATTTTTGAAGGATTTATATTTAAGGTTATTATCTCTGCAGTATGCCAGCAGTTCGCCCGTGGCAAAAACATGGTGAGCGTATTTTGCCGGAGCAAAATCGGAATCGCCATTCCCCACATATATTACTCTGTACCCTAGCTTTAGGAACGAGCTGGTATATGCCTCTTTAACGCCATCCTCCAATCTTTTGCCATCCGGCCCCATATATTGAACCTCCATTCCTCCGGAGTGAAAGGAAGCTTGCGCTGCATGCACCTCGATGTTCTTCAAGCCAATACCTTTCAATGTGGCTTCGATATAGAAATCCAGACCATTACTAACAATGGCCAATCTGAAGCCCTTTCTTCGACAGTAGTTCACCAGTTCGTGAAATCCAGCTCGCACCTTAATCTTGCCTTTTAGCGCCTCAAGCAGCGTAGGTTTATCGGCTTTAACCATTGCAAAAGCCTTAGTATTGAACTCTCCGACAGATATCCTGTGCTCCTTATACTCTCGCAGCAACCGTCGCCAATCTCCCTGAGCGAAGGCGTCTAAAAGAAAAAAGCTAGTATCTTCTTCGGTAACTGTACCGTCGAAATCGCATTGAACTAAGGTTTTCATACTTTCGACTTAATCCCACGGGCAATGGCCAGAGCCCGTCCCATGTACCCTTTCCTTCCTACTCTGTAGCAAGGAACAGAACAGATTATACCATACCGTTCCAGGCCACCCATTGCTGGCGGACTCGACTGCCTGAATGTATTGCTTCTTCCTTTCCTGAGTTGTCAGTAGAAGTGAAAACTGCTAGATTTATGCAAATGTCCTACCGTCGCATAGTAGCTAAATTCGGCACAAGCCTTCTTACCTCGGGCACTGACCATCTTGACTTGCAAGTTATGTCAAGTTTGGCGGAGCAGATAGCCCGACTTCATAGCCAAGGGAAAGAGATAGTTATAATCTCTTCCGGGGCTATTGCCTCGGGAAGACAGAAGCTCAAAAAAATTCCGGAACGCAAGAACACTCCTTTCAAACAAGTCCTGGCTTCGGTGGGCCAAAGCCACCTCATGTATACCTATGAACAACTTTTCAGCCAGTATGATATAACCGTAGCCCAGGCATTGCTCACGAAAGAAGACCTCTGTGACCGCAGTGGCTATCTTAATGCTCGTAATACCTTGTTGGCTCTTATTGAGCTTGGCATAATCTGTATTGTCAATGAGAATGACATTGTCGCCATTGACGAGATTGAAGGGCTCAAATTCGGGGATAACGACAATCTTTCCGCCATGGTGGCTAACCTGGTTGATGCCGACCTTCTAGCACTGCTCACAGACATCGGTGGCTTATATACTGCCGACCCACATTGCAATCCTCGAGCTCAACTTATTCGCCGGGTTGATAATATTGATGCTGAAATCGAACGCATGGCTAGTAATACTACCGGTCGGCAGGGAATTGGCGGCATGGCAACCAAGATTGAAGCAGCCAGGCTGGCTACCTGTTCAGGGGTCAACGTAGTCATAGCAGATGGGCGAGAAACTGACATACTGATGAGGATTAGCCAAGGAGAGGATCTAGGCACATTCTTTCCCGCGCAGGTGAATAAGCTGGAGAGCAAAAAGAGATGGATGCTCAGCGGGCTGGCTTCCAAAGGCAAGGTCACGGCGGACAAAGGCGCTGTCTCAGCCCTCAAGGAGCACAATAAAAGCCTGCTCCCTGCGGGAGTTGTAAAAGCTGAGGGGGAGTTTAACCGCGGCGATATTGTGGATATCCTGGACGAGAAGGGCAAGCACATTGGCTATGGTATTTCCAATTATAGCTCTTCCGATTTAGCTATCATCGGAAGGGAACACTCCGATAAAATCGGGAGCCTCCTCGGCTACGATTATGGCGACGAAGCTGTTCACAGGAATAATATGGTAATAATGTGAACTGTGTGAAGACGTAAGAAGTAACTGCAAGAGAACGCTTAAGGACGTATGAAATCAGCCATAAAAGAGCTGGAAGAAAAGGGGAAGGCAGCTAAGGCAGCCTCGAGGAAGCTGGCTTTCCTTTCTACGGGAGTTAAGAACAAGGCTTTGGTCAACATTGCTGAAGCTCTTATTGATAAGCTGAACGAAATCCTGATTGCCAACAAGATTGACTATGAAAAGGCTAAGGCTTCAGGGATGAGCGAGGCTATGCTGGACAGGCTTATGCTTTCACCATCCCGCCTTGGTGACATAGCTCAGGATACGAAGACAGTAGCGGCACTGCCCGACCCCGTGGGTGAGGAGTTCGAGATGCGAACTCTACCCAATGGTCTGCAGATAAGCAAGAGGCGAGTCCCCTTGGGAGTCATCGGTGCGATATATGAAAGCCGCCCCAATGTTACCATAGACATATCAAGCCTGTGCCTTAAATCGGGCAATGCTGTTATCCTCCGGGGTGGCAAGGAAGCCATAAATTCCAACACTGCCCTAGCCAGGGTAGCCCAGGAGGCCTGCCGCCAGGCCGGCGTGCCAGACGGAGCAATTCAACTTATCGGATCTACAGATCGGGCTTTGGTGAAACATATGCTCAAGATGAAGGGGATAATTGACTTAATGATTCCCCGAGGTGGCGCCGGTTTGATAAAGCTTGTCTCGGAGAATGCCGCTATGCCTGTCCTTACCGGCGGCATCGGCGTCTGCCATACCTACGTGGACAAAAGTGCTGACCTGAGTAAAGCGGTCGCCATTGCCTATAATGCCAAGGTCCAGCGTCCCACAGTATGCAATGCTCTGGACTGCGTCCTGGTTCATAATCAGATTGCTCAAGCTTACCTGCCTGCTATTGCCAGAGAGTGGGCTAAAGCCGGTGTGGAAATGCACTGCGACAGGCGAGCCATGGCTATACTTAAGCCCATTCCTTCCCTGAAGCTAATCCCGGCAAAAGATGAGGACTGGGGTAAGGAATACCTGTCGCTGAAGGCGGCTATTAAGGTGGTTGACTCTCTGGATGAAGCTTTAGAGCACATTGAGAAATATGGCTCGGGGCATTCCGAAGCTATCATCACCGAAGACCATTCGGCAGTAACGCGCTTTCTCGACGAAGTAGATGCCGCCTGTGTCTACGCCAACGCCAGCACCCGTTTCACCGACGGAGGGCAGTTTGGCCTGGGTGCTGAGATAGGCATAAGCACCCAGAAATTTCACGCCCGTGGTCCCATGGCTTTGAAAGAGCTAACCAGCTACAAGTGGATTATCCTGGGCAACGGTCAGGTTCGGCCTTAGCCTTCGTGCCATTGAGACAGAAGCATCAGGAGACCGAGCCGTGTATTCTCAAGAGCTCGGCCCGGGAGAGCCAAACCGCATTAACCTTCACGGATTTACGAGAGGTGACATGCTTCTTAAGCCAGGGGACATGATGAGACTGCATTAGGGCAACGATGTGGAGTCGGGCCAGCTTTATCCTCATGGTGTTCGGCAGTTCGATGACCTGGAATCCCAACCGGCTAGAGTGAGCATGAAAGACAGTCCATCCATATACCGCAACGATGCCACCATATTTTCCTTCGGATATCTGGGTGGCAAGGAGTTGCAAGCCATCCCTGAAGTAGTAGAAGAGCCCCCGCGGGAAGCCCCCTATTCCTGCCCCCGAGTTTGACCGCAGTCCCTCGGCAATCCAAGCATCGTTAAAGTGCAGTTTGATGACAGGATCGCCAGGCCTGACCTCACAACCGTCCTTCAGCTTGACAGGACGGCCCCTGTGGCGTCTCACCTCAATGCAGATGACGCTGTTTCTTTCCAGAGGCTTGATACCAAGAGCTATTGCGTGAACTTTGTTTATGATGGGCAACATGGCCCGTATAATAGTTCTTAATAAAAAAGATACCATGTAATTACCTTGGGGACTTATTTTCACCGCCTAATCACGCAATGTCTGCAGGCATAGCTCGCTGGAACACCCGGCGACCAAGCCACCAACAAACCGCGGCTCTTACACTTGCTGGTTTACGTTGGAGATGATGTTCTTCCACTTCCCCATATGACGGGAGCGGTCTTCCAGCGTGGTCACCAGTTCAACACGAATAGATGGGCGATCAACACCCAGGGTATGTAACTTCCGTGCCAGTTGTTCTCTGACGCTACTAGCCGTGTTTCCATTCCCTTCCTCGAACATCAGACGCAAGCATACGCCGTCCGGTTCATGAACCACCTGGTACTGCCTTATATCCTCGAAGCTTTCCAGGACGTTCCAAAAATGGACAGGATGAACAGCAACCTGCCTGCCCGTTCGACCTTGAAGGTAGAGAACATCATCATTCCTCCCGTTGATGGCAAGAATACGTCGGAATGGTTGGCCACAGGGGCACGGCTCCGGGGCCAGTACCATCATATCGGATATCTCGTAGCGGATGACCGGCTGAGTGAAGCCGAAGAGACTGGTGAACAGAATTTTGTGTCCCAGAGTCCCGTCGGGCACAGGGCGGTTGTCCTCATCCACTACCTCAACGACGCCCAAATCTTCGAAGATGTGCATCCCATGACCAGGATTGCACTCCATAGCGCGGAGTCCCTCCTGAGTGCCATAGATGTCGAAGCCGGGATTTTGCCACGCAACCTGGAGCTGCTTCCTCAATTCGCTGGTCAGCGGTTCGCCGCCACCGGCGATAATAGAGGGATTGATATGCAAACGCCCCTGAAGCTGCTCAGTCACGAGCAAGCCAAGCATGGATGGAAAACCTCGAAGGACGTGGGGTTGAATGGAATTTAACTGCTGGACCAGCTCTTCGACAGGAGCGGTAGCTGGTAGCACATAATAACGGTAAAGGCCGACATTCATGCTTAAGGGGAGGCGATAACTATCGTGCAGAGGGCTGGGAGAGCCGATGGTAACAATTGTGGGGCGCCTCATAGAGAAAGGAATCACTCCCATCATGGCTGCAATCCGCATGCTTGCCGCCTCCTGGATACTCCATTCTTTGCGATTGAATACCATTACCGTTTTATGCCCCGAGCTACCTGCCGTAGTAAGCACACGATACTCACCCAGGTAATACTCGTCCCCGGAAATATGGGCCATGTGTTTTTGTAGCTGAGAGAGGCGCAAGCGAGGGTCAGTGACGATTTCATCGAAGTGTTTCATGTAGGTTTTTTTGTCCATGACAGGGAAGTCCTGGAGACTATAGGGCTGACTCATGCGGTCTGTGCTGCATAACTCGCGGTAAAAGGGAGACCGTTGAGTTACCCAATCGAGAAGCTTGGCTAGCCGGCGCTGCTGTAATTCCTCAAGCCTGGCGCGGGGCCAGCATTCATGTTTGATTAAAGCTTGGCGATAAGCAATGGCTCGGGCTAGGTCTCCTAAGCGACGTAATATATGCGGCTCCCTCATGCAGCATTGCCCTCGAATTACCTTCGGGAGCTCATGTCACCTGCACTTTCCCCTGAGCGTTCATCGGCTCCGGGTAATCCTCGGTTTTTAAAACTACATCGTTTTACTAGGTATTCCGCATTATAAACTGGTCAATATTCATTGTCAAGTGTTTCAGAAATTTTCACACTGGAAATATTGCCGCGAGGATAATGGATTATTGGAGAAGTTTGAGAAATAGAAAAACTTTCTCTTCAGCTTTTTTGTCATCTTGAGAAGCGCCTAAGCCGAAGCCCTGGGCATACCAAAGGTAAAGAGACCGAAGAATCTTATAGTACTAGAACTTGCCAGGCAGTGACCTAGCTCAAAAGAAAGCATCTTCAATTATCCTGAAGAAATCAATTCAATCTCAAAGAGTTTAGGCCACAACTTTCCAGTCACAAATAAGCGGTCAGTTTTTGCATCATATGCAATGCCGTTGAGAACATCAACCGGCTCACTGCGGTCTTCTGGAGTGAGGAGCCCTCCCAGTTCCACCCATCCAATCACTTGACCTGTCTCAGGTGCAATCCTTGCGACCCAGTCCGTTTGCCAGACGTTGGCATAGATTTCCCCCTGGATGTATTCCAATTCATTGAGTCTGGTTATGGGACAATCGCTGTCAAATACCTCAAGTTGACCGATTTCCTCAAAGGTCTGAAGGTCTAAGAAATGCAATGTTGACGTACCATCGCTCATGATTAAGCACGTTCCATTATGAGTAATACCCCAGCCTTCAGTTGAATAATTGAACTCTTGTAGTAACTCAAAACTGTTTTTGTCATAGACAAATCCGATATTGGATTTCCAGGTCAGCTGGATGATTTTGTTTTCATAAATGGTTACGCCTTCGCCAAAAAACTGATCTGATAGCTCACGAATTTGCAAGATATCCCCGGTTTCTAATTCCACTCTACGCAAAGTAGAGTGTCCAAACAACCCTGTTCCCTCATATAGAACGCCATCTTCGAAAACCAGTCCTTCGGTGAAAGCATCGCGGTCATGGGGGTAGGTATTGACTATATTATACGTATAGATAATGGCATTTGAATTGTCGGGAACCGGGGATTCCGGAAGATTCGAGCAAGAGAAAACAAAAACTGCTCCTAGCAACGCAAAGAGTCCCACGACTAATATACTGAAGAGACGGTTCATGGATATTACCTTACTCCCAACCTCCCCATGAATTTTTGCAAAAAGCAGCAGGATGGGAATATTTCCTGAGACTAGTCCTCCTTCTTAGGAAAATCTGGTAGAGGATTGCCAAAATATACTTTAGTGTGGGGCCAGGGTATTTCTATGCCTTCGGCATCAAAAGCTTTCTTGATACGAAGCCTCAACTCCCCCATCACTGCCCATTGCTCCATAGGCTTAACATCGCCCAAAATTTTGATATCTATTCCGGAGTCGCCCAGATTATCCACTCTCAACACTTGGGGAGGACTTTTGATTACTTTACGCCATTTTCCATCCTCAGCTAGTGCTTTGCCCACTCGGTTTACCACGCTTATGGCGTGGTCGAGGTCGGTGTCATATGCTACCGAGACATTGAGATTGACGCGGGCATAGTGTCTGGTGAAGTTACTGGCTGCCCTGATCTCGCCATTGGGCACATGGTGGACTATGCCATCCAGGTCACGGAGCACGGTCTTTCTCAAAGTTATTTCCTCCACCAGCCCACCAATATCAGCTATCTTAACTACATCACCCACCCTGTACTGGTTTTCCATGATGATGAATATGCCAGCGATGAGGTCTCTTATCAAGTACTGAGCGCCGAAGCCGAGGGCGAAGCCGGCGATGCCTAAGCCAGCCACAAGTGGCACAATGTCTATTCCCAACTCAGGCAGAATCATCATTATGACAACTATGACAATGAATACCCGCCCTATGCCTTTGAAGATAGATACAAGGGTATTCGTCCTTTTCTCCATGCCCGCTTTGCTTTCCTTGTCCTTGGCTCGGGCTACGGCACGGCGCACAATAGGCGGGAGAAGCTTATTTAAGGCGAACCACAGTACAGCTCCCACCACCACTATGATAAGGATGCTGATGCCATGGTCTATCAACCAGGTGACTACAGTGGCCCAACTCAATTCCGGCATTTCCTACCTCCGTTGCTTCATGCTTTCTGCATGGACTAACTCTACAATTATTTTAAACATAATGGAGCCTGCTGTATAGCCGCACCACTTAGAACTGAATCAGATGCCTTCCTACCCCTCGATAACCTCTTTGGTGCTGGGAACCCTGCCAGCGATTCGTTCGTCAATCCGGGTAGCTGAGTCCAGGGCCCGGGCCAGGGCTTTGAATAAGGCTTCGGCTTTGTGGTGGTCGTTGATGCCGCTGATCACTTTGGCATGGAGGTTAATTTTGGCTTCGGAGGCAAGGGAGACAAGAAAATGGCGGACTAAATCAGCATCCAGGTCGCCTATGCTGGCCTCGTTAAAGTCTGCCTCGATTACGCTGTAAACCCTGCCCCCGATATCCACAGCTACCTCTGCCAGAGCCTCATCCATAGGCACCACTGCGTGTGCCATACGAACGATGCCTTGCTTCTTTCCCAGTGCCTGGTTAAAAGCTTTGCCCAGCGAAATAGCCACATCCTCTACTACATGGTGCTGGTCGGGACCCGAGGCTGAGATTTTTATGTCAAATACCCCATGCTGGGCTAAATGGCTAAGGAGGTGGTCGAACATCCTTATGCCGGTGGTGATTTGAAATTGCCCGCTGCCGTCAATGTTAAGCTCAACCTTAACATTTGTCTCGGCAGTCTCACGGGCAACTGTTGCTTTCCTTTCAGCCATATTTAACCTCCTTTAATGCCTTAACCAGGGCATCGGTATCCTCAGGTCTGCCCACGCTGATTCTCAGGCAGTCTTTCAGCCTAGTAGTATCAAAATAACGAACAAAGATGCCTTTCTTCCGCAGTTTTTGCCAGATTTCCTCGGCCTTCCCTTCGGGCAGAGAACAGAGGATAAAGTTTCCCTGGGAGGGGTAAGGCCTTATCCAGTCCAGTTCCTTTAGTTTGCCGAATAATCGCTCCCGTTCCCTAACTATCTTGGAAACATTAGCATGAAGATACTCTATGTCTGCCAGGGAAGCCAGCACCGCAACCTGGGCTGCGGCATTGGCATTATAGGGTTGCTTAATCTTCAACAAGTAATCACCAATTTCTACTGGGAAAAAGCCGTAGCCTATCCTTAATCCGGCCAGCCCGGCCCATTTGCTGAAGGTGCGCAAAACTATCAAATTAGGGTAAGCAGGCACTAGTTTGGCCATTGTAAAATTGCTGAATTCAAAATAGGCTTCGTCCACAACAACAATTTTTCCAGTCCCAACAAGCTCTATAATTTCCTTCTTGGTGGCAGTGTCACCGGTGGGATTATTGGGTGAGGCGACAAAGATGGCCTTTGTTTTCCCGGTCAATGCCTTCTTTATGCCAGCCATGTCAAGGGTAAAATCTTCGGTTCGGGGCACATCAACTACCCTGCCTCCACAAACATCGGTGCTAAATGGGTACATACCGAACGTCGGTGGACAATTGATAACTTCATCCCCGGGCTCGAGGAAAAGCCTGAGGATAAGGTCAATAAGCTCGTCGCTGCCCATACCGCAAACAATGTGCTGGCGGCCCAGACCGGTATACTTCTCTAAAGCCTTCCGTAGCTCTCTTTGCTCCGGGTCGGGGTAATTATGATAATAGGGATAAGTGGCCAGAGCCTGATAGACCTTTGGGGAACATCCATAAGGATTCTCGTTACCATCAAGCTTTATTACTTTACTCGAAGGCAATTCAGTTCTTTGGCTCAAAACTTCCGTAGGCTCGATAGGTACATAACCCTTCATGGTCACGAGCTCAGGCCTGATAAGTTTTTCGATATTCATTTCAGCCTTCTTTCTACAGCCTGGGCGTGGGCATCGAGCCCCTCAGCCTTAGCTATTACCATAGCAGCCTGGCTCAGTTCTCGCAGGGCAGGTTCATCCAGGGCGATGATATTACTAACCTTGAGAAAGTCCGCAACACCCAGAGGAGAACTGAAACGAGCGCTGCCTCCGGTGGGCAACACATGGCTGGGACCGGCAACATAATCGCCCAGAACGACGGGCGAATTCTCACCTGTAAAAATACAGCCGGCATTGTGAATTTTGGGGATTAAAGTTGAAGCGTCGGATGTCATAATGGAGAGGTGCTCAGGAGCAAAGAGATTGACCAACTCCACTGCCTGGTTCATGTCATCTACAAGCACAAGCATTCCTCTATCAATAGCCGTTCCAGCAGTAGAACTCCGCTTCAACTTTCCCAGTTGTACCTCGATTTCCCTGTCTACCCGGTCAGAGAGGTCAGCCGAAGTGGTGATTAAAATGACTGAAGCCAGGGGGTCATGTTCAGCCTGGGCCAGGAGGTCGGCGGCACAAAGGGCGGGGTCAGCTTTCTCATCGGCTACAATCACCACCTCGCTGGGACCTTCGAGTCCATCAATGTCCACTGTGCCGTAAACCATCTTCTTAGCCAGGGTCACAAAGATATTCCCGGGACCGCAAATCTTATCCACTCTGGGTATCGATTGGGTACCAAAAGCCAATGCCGCAATAGCCTGAGCGCCGCCAAGTTTAAAAACGCGGTTGACCCCGGCAATGTCGGCAGCTACTAACGTGGATGCCGGAATCCTGCCATCCTTAGCAGGCGGTGAAACCATAATGATTTCCTCAACACCAGCCACTTTGGCTGGTATAGCCATCATCAACACCGTGGATGGATAGGCAGCAGTGCCACCAGGCACATACAGTCCCACCCTTTGTAAGGGCAGAACCTGCCGCTTTAAGTGCTTGTCGATGGAGATTAGGCCGGCTTTATGTCCACAGGCAAGATGGAAGTCCCGTATTCTTTTAGCTGCGAACTCAAGGGCCAAAACAAGTTCCTTGTCTATTGTGCCACAAGCGGCAACAACTTCCTGTCTGTCTACCTCCAGGGAATCGAGTCGAACTCCATCCAGTTTTTCGGTGTAATCCAAGAGAGCTTTATCACCTTTGTCCCGAACTTCGCCAATTATACGGTCGACCACCTCTTGAACTGAAAGCTCTTTGCCAAAGACCTGCTTTATTTGAGCTGTTAGCCCCGGTGGCGTGGTGAAAGACTCCCAGAAATTCTCCCTGGTCAGTAATTGTCTGGCTTTACCAAATCCTTTGACCCTTTTCATACCAACCAAACCCAAAAGTCAAAATTTAAAAATCAAAATGACAAATTAAAATGCAAATTTTTTATTTTTGCTCTGTATTTTTGCCTTTTTCATTTTGATTTTTTATCTACCTGAGCCCCGCTCGCAATTTCTGTGTGAGGAACTCCATTTTCTCTCTTCTATCGGAAGATGCCAGACTATTTTTGTTCGCAATTAGACAAGCCGAAGAACGGAAGAGCACATCAATAACCTTTAATTTGTGCTGCGTGAGGGTCTTCCCTGTCTGGACATTATCAATAAGCATATCGGCATCCTCAGGCAAAAAAGCTTCGCTCGCCCCCCAGGTTGGAATCAGCTTGTACGGGTTAATGTGATTGTCCCGAAGATACCCGTCGGCAATATTTATGTACTCCGAGGCTACTTTTAGAGGAGCGAACTTGCCGCTCTGAACAAGTGACCTCAATTCATCAATATCAGCCACAGGCATTTCCTGGCTCACGGCAGTGACAATTTTGACAGCGCCGAAGCCGAGAGCAAACAATTTCTTCACCGGGCTCGAGGGGAAGCGATAGAGGTGTTCCCGCAGCCAGTCTTCGCCGGTTATTGCCAGGTCGAAATTGCTATTAGCCACCTGCAGGGGCATATCCTGGGGCCTGATTACCTTAATGCCCAGCCAGTCCAGATCAGCGGAGGGGCGGCGGCTCGCTGACTCCTCAGAATACCCCTGAAGTGCAAGTCCCGCTCGCTTCAAAAACTGCGAAGCAGGCGCTTGCTGGTGTCCATCAGGCAAGGCCAGGTTGATTTCCTTTGCCTGCCACAAGGGACGAGAAACCTTTAGTTCTTCGGAGATGTCAAGCCCATTTCCCATCGATGTCGGCGGCTCAGCAGTAATCCTGGAGCTAAAACACGTCAATATCCGGCTCAAGTCCTTGTTCTCCAGGCTTTCTTTATTGGCTATTAGAAAGGCAGTAACGGGGAGTAATCTTTTGAGAGGAATTAAGCCCTGAGTTGCTATATCTGCTCCGCTCTTTCCCCAGAGCACCGCCAGGTCGGCATTTTCCGGCGGATAAGCCTCAGCAGCTCCCCATACCGGGAAAATCCTGAATCTTCTCATTCTGAGATTTAAGGCAAAAGCCTCAGCCAGATTAGGATACTCAGTTACTATACGATAATCATTTCTCCCGTCTGATAAATCGTTGAGATTAGCTATACCAGATTCAGCACTGGCGACCACATGTATACTGCCTTCACCATAATTTAGACTCGATATTTTTACCAGAGATCCTGCGGGATATTTCACCAGGAATTCTTCAATCCAGTCCAAACCACAAATACCCAGATCGTAATTCCCGACAGCCACCTGTATGGAAATATCCTTTTCCTGAAGTATTTTAGCGGAAAGGTTTGGAAACCTTGTCGAGCGAAGGCGATATTGCTTCGTTTTATCGCTATAATCATTAAATCCCAGGCCTATATCGGCAAGCACGCTAGCTGTAGGCGATAGAAACCTGCCTTTAGGGAGGGCAAGTTTTATGTAGCCGGCTCGGTAGTCCTTCATCCCTCACTTACCACTTTAAGAATCTCTGCCATAGAAGCAGCATCTCGCCTTCGCCTTCGTGTACAGTCCGTGAGCATAAACGGAGAGGGCGCCTTTCCAGAAACTAGGACGACCCACCTGTAATTAGATTCTTTTCGACCCGTGAAGTCAAGCTCTGCTGTGTGTCCGGCGTCACGAAGCGATTCAGCTAAAGTAAAGCACGTCTCTAATATTTCCGGAGCTAATTCCTTGCCTTTAACCAGGATTTCAGCTTCGCCTTTTTTCTCTTTCTCCGGCGGAAGTAATTTCATTACATAGTCAACATACAAGGCAAATCCGCAGGCGGGTATGTCCTCTCCATCCATAAGAGGCACAAGGTTATCATATCTCCCTCCGCCACCTATCTTTTCCCCAGCAGCCAGGAACTGAAAACAGATTCCAGTATAATACTCAAACCCATGTATCGCTGCGATATCAATTTTGTAGCTGCAACCCAGGTTATCCAGCACTTTAGTAATGCCTATGAGGTCCTCCAGGCTGGACTTGAAGTCCTGCGAAGCTTTAGGAAACGCAGCTTTTATATTGTATAGAAAACTGCTCGATTTTCCCTTGAGACCCAGTAGCGCAGCTATAAGCCTGTCGATCTCGGGATTAGTGGATTTCGACTTGGTCAATGCCTGCCAATTGCCTTCCAAAAGGCGGTTCGTCATCTTAGCTTCCTCACCGGGGCTGAGCTTAAGCTCTTTGAGCAACGCCTTCACCAAACCGGCATGTGATAGTTGCAGCCCAACGTTGCGGATGCCAAGTCTGCGGATAACCTCCTCAGCCAGCAGAATTATCTCAACATCCGGGGCCAATTCGGCACCACCGAAAAACTCAGCGCCACATTGCCACCGCTCCCTGTTCTCTTTCCCTGTTCCCTCGAAAGCGAAGATATTAGTCACATAGAAAAGTCTGGCTAATTCCTGTCCACTTAGATTGTCGGTATATAGTCTGGCGACAGGAATAGTGCCATCCGGCCTCAAGACGACCCTCTCACCACTCCAGCCATCCCAATCGAGAAAGGAATATACCTTGCTTAACATGCTCGGAGTAAGTGTTCCCGTAGCGGTAAACAAGTGCAGGTATTCTAAGGTTGGCGTCCTCACCTCCTGGTAGCCCCAGCTACAACAACAAGTCCGGAAGACATCTTCAATGCGGCGAAAGCGTAACATGTCCTCGGGGAGCAAGTCCTGCATCCCCTTGCATTTTTGATTCTTCATCCTCAGCCTATTCTACACTAAGCTGTATCCAGCTTCAATGATGAGCTTGAAAACTTTGTCGCTTTTAGTTGCTTAGTTTATAATTAACTTGAGGTTAATGCTAGATGCTGAGAACCGGGCTCAGGATTTTCTTTCTTGTTTGGCTTGTGCTTCCGATAGCTGCGGGTTTAGGAAGTAGCCTGATTGCTGCCGCCAGCCCTACTACCGTGGAAGTCCTTACCGTGGATGGCACCATTGTGCCCGTGATAGCTGACTATATCGATCGGGGTATCAGCCAGGCGGAGGAGAACGGCGCTACTGCCTGTATAATTGAGCTGGACACCCCCGGCGGGCTTCTTGACTCAACCGAGAAGATAGTCCAGAAGATTATGAATGCCGACGTGCCCGTAGTGGTTTACGTCTCACCCAAAGGTGCCTGGGCTGCCTCGGCGGGAACCTTCATTACTCTATCCGCTCATATAGCGGCGATGACGCCGGGCACGACCATCGGCGCTGCCCACCCTGTATCTGCCGGAGGAGAGGAAATACCAGAAGACCAGATGCAAAAAATAGTCGAGTTCTCGGCTAAGTGGATGAGGACTATAGCTGAGGAGCGTGGCCGCAACATAGAAGAAGCCGAGCTGGCAGTTACGGAAAGTAAATCATTCACAGATGTCGATGCCCTGGAAAATAACCTTATCGACCTTCGAGCTGACAATTTGGAAAGCCTTATTTCCCAAATCGATGGCTGGGAAGTTACTTTAGCCAATGGCGAGGACGTTGTCATTGACACTGGAAACTATGTCCAAACCAGAAACGAAATGAATGACATTGAGAAATTTCTGCAGACCCTCAGCGACCCCAACATTGCCTACATCCTGTTTACCCTGGCTACAATAGGGTTAATTACCGAGATTTCCAGCCCGGGGCTGGTTTTCCCCGGGGTAATTGGCGGCATCAGCTTATTACTGGCGTTTTACTCACTGGGTGTGCTCAATGCCTACTGGGGAGGCATAGCACTTATTTTACTTGCCGTGGGACTTTTTATCGCCGAGTACTTCACTGCCAGTTTTGGGCTACTGACTGCCGGAGGTATAGCCTCGCTGGTTATAGGCTCATTGATATTGTTCAGCCACAGCCCGGGGATAGAGGTAAATAAGGGTCTAATTGCCGGTGTTACGGCAGGTGTTACTGCTTTCGCTATATTTGTCGTCGGCGCGATTATCCGCGGGCAAAGGCGACGCAAGGCTACCGGGGCTGAGGGGATGATTGGGGAAACAGCCATAGCCAAAACACCCCTCGACCCTACGGGCACGGTTCTTGCCCAGGGAGAATTATGGACGGCGGAATCGGAAGGCGGCAGAGTAGCACCGGGTGAAGAGGTGATAATAACCAAAGTGGAAGCACTGAAATTATGGGTGACCAAGAAATCAAAGTAATAGGCAGGTAACATTTATGAATATTACGGATTTCGAAATGACTGGCCCAATTATCATAGCCATAGTTTTTGCCGTCGCTTTTATCATTTTCGTTATCTATGCCATCGTAAAAGGCCAGAGGCAAAAACTCTCGGCTGGCATAGAAGAAATGATAGGGAAGGAAGCTGTGGCGCAAACGACCCTCGACCCCAAGGGCACGGTTCTGGCTGAAGGAGAATTGTGGACAGCTATAGCCGAAGGTAGTAAAATAGGACCTGGAGAGGAGGTGACGATAACCAAAGTAGAAGGACTGAAATTGTGGGTGACCAAAAAATCTAAAGAAAAGGAGGAAAAATGAACGTATTTATTTATGTTGTTATCGCAATAGTAGTAATAATACTTCTGTCGGCAGCTATCAAAATCGTTAAAGAGTATGAAAGAGGAGGTGTTTTCCGCTTGGGCAGGTGGGTTGGCCTCAGAGGGCCAGGCCTGGTCTTGATTATACCTTTCGTTGAGAATATGCGGAAAGTTGACCTCCGGGTAATCACCATGGACGTTCCCCAGCAAGAGTGCATCAGCGTGGACAATGTTACTGTCAGGGTTGACGCCGTAATTTACTTTCGGGTGGTCGATGCCGGAGACGCTATTCTCAAGGTACTCGACTATATCAAGGCAACCTCGCTGCTTGCCGCTACCACCTTAAGAAACGTTGTCGGACAATCTACACTGGATGAGTTATTAGGCCAGCGGGACAGGCTCAACGAAAAGATACAGTCGGTGGTTGATGAAGGCACTAATCCCTGGGGTATAAAAGTGAGCATGGTGGAGGTTAAGGACGTGCAACTGCCTCAAACAATGCAGAGGGCTATGGCAGCCCAGGCTGAAGCTGAGCGAGAGAGAAGAGCCAAGGTTGTTCATGCCGAGGGTGAAGCCCAGGCGGCAGAGAAATTGGCCGAGGCTGCCAAAATTATTTCCAGTCAGCCTTCAGCATTACAGCTTCGCTATTTGCAGACATTGGCAGGCATTGCCACAGAGAGAAGCAACGTCATCCTGTTTCCTTTGCCCATGGATCTAATAGCTCCCCTTTTGGGCAAGGTTATTGGGTCAGAGAAAAGTAAATAGTACGACCTAATTCGTCCAGTAGCACATAGCGAGAGCGTTTAGCAATGTCATCTTGGGAGTCCAGGAGGCTGCACTGGGCACATTTTCTTAGCTCAGAGGGTAGCTATAGCCAGTATAAAACTACGCCAGGGCGATACCAATGAGCTCGCTTAGATTTTGAACCCCATGCTGCCTCATGAAACTTTCTATTCCCTCTAATACATCGAGACCAAGTTGAGGGTCAGTCAAAATTGCTGTGCCAATCTGCACAGCGGTGGCTCCAGCCATAATAAACTCCAGGGCATCTTCAGCACAAGCAATGCCGCCACATCCTATCACTGGAATACGGACCACCCTGGCTGCCTCGAACACCATATAAAGAGCCACAGGCTTGATAGCTGGACCAGAAAGTCCGCCTACAATATTCCCCAGGCAAGGCTTTCTCTGGTCTATGTCGATTGCCATGCCCTTAAGTGTGTTAATCAGAGATATGGCATCAGCCCCAGCTTCTTCCACGGCTAAAGCGATTTCTTTAATATCGATTACATTAGGGCTCAACTTAACGATAACCGGTAAGCTAGTGGCAGCTTTAACTGCTGAAGTTACCCGAGCGGCAAGCTCGGGGTCGACACCAAATTCCATCCCCCCCGCGGAAACATTGGGGCAGCTAATATTTAGCTCAATGCCGCTGATCCCGGGCACTCCTTCTAACTTGCTGGTCACAGCCACATATTCGTCTATTGTTTCCCCGGCAACGTTAACGATAACCGGAACCCGCCATCTTGCCCATACAGGCGCTTTTTCTCCAACCAGGGCGTCAACACCGATATTTTCCAGGCCTATCGAATTAAGCAGACCACCGGCGGTTTCCATCAGTCTTGGTTGAGCATTACCCCCTTTGGGCATAAGGGTTGTCCCTTTAGAGACAATGGCGCCCAACCTTTGTATATCGGCAATCTCAGCATACTCCCCGCAATAGCCAGCTATGCCAGCGGCTATCATCACAGGATTGGACAGGACTAGCCCCTTAGGATGCCGGGGGGCTAATTGCACACGAAGGTTGGGCGAGTTTCTCATTGCTTAAAACTTTATCACTGCTCGGGGCAAAAAAGAAAGGACTAATCAAGAGGCACAATTCTCACCCTGCCCCAGACACCCATTTTGTCGCCCACAATAATAACCACACCACATAGCCCCTCGATACTCCGGGCTTTCTCAATTGCCTTGGAAATATCATCTGCTGTCTTGACTATATTGCCCAGCGCTGTGGCTGCGGCATCGGCTAAAGCTGCCGAGGATGAAAGGGCAATAACGGCGTCCGCGCTGCCCAGGCTTAAAGAATGTCCTACGGTCCCTGAGGACGTACCTATGCCCAGTGGTGTTTCCCTGGGCGTAATTTCCAGGGCAATTTTTTGGGTAAAAGATGATTGCCCGGCGTAGATACCCACCAGCCTCTTCTTAGATATTTTCAGAAAAATATCGCCACCATTCTCAACAATTATCTCCGGCGAGAAAGCTAGTAAATCCCTGCCTACCGCTTCAGCAATGGCACCGGCTACCGCTGCCATAGGACCAACACCTGCTAATTGAGATACCCTGGCCATTTCTTTGACTATGGACGGAGCTTCAGCTTCAGCCTCATAACTGTCCAATGTAGTCAAGAAAAGAGGATGACGCTCGATATATGCCTCTAGAGAACCTCGGTGCTTTAACACGGAATTAAGGGCTTTATCTTTCAGATTACGCCGAGAGCGGATGTAGAGGTCTGTCTGCGCCACCACTACATTGAAGGAAATTAACCCGCTGTCTTTAATCCAGTGGCGGTAGAAAAATGGCTCATGCATGGGGATTCCTCCCCTTCACTTCGTTCAGGGTCAGAAATGCAATATCATCGCTCGGGGAGGGCAAGCCTTGACACATAGTCCGCAGACAACACACTTATTGTGGTCAAAGAGCACTTTTCTTGTTTTTGGCTCCAGAGAAAAAGCCTCGGTAGGGCAAACGGTGATACAAGCTCCGCAATGAGTGCACCGGGATTCATCGCGGACGACATCCTGGCTTAAGGACTGGATTTCTACCCCGGCCTCGGTGAGGTATTTGATGCCCTTATCGTAGTTTTTCTGCTCACCGCTTAGCTCCATAACCAGCAATCCTTCCTCTCCCGGCGATACAGAAGCTTTGAGGATATTAAAGGTGAGGCCGAAATCCTTAACCAGGCGGTAAACGACCGGCTGCTCTGTTATGTTGGGCGGAAAGTGAAGCACTATTCTTCGGGAGACATTCATTTTTCTTAATTACTCCCCTATCGGCCTTTCCATGAGTGGCTTAAAGGTTATGCCCGACTCCACTCCGGGCAATGGAGCCACTGGCTCGCTAAGCAAAAACTCACCCTTTTCTATCCATTTTTTCAAGATACCGGCAATCTCCACCGCTTTAGGATAGCTGGATAAAGAACCGGTCGGGATATCCTTGCCCTGAACTTTTATACGACCGCTCTTGAGCTCAGCGTAGCTAACTTCTCCCAGGATATCCGACTTCAACTGGGGATAAGCCTCGGAATAGTCCACGATTGGTGCCAGAATGTCAGCATCGCTTACTGTCGTGTAGCGAAGAATTTCCTCGGAAAGTATGGGTATCGGGACACCCACGCCCACGGTTAACGTGCAGCCGTAGCCGAGCATGCTTGTCCCGACCAGCCACTCCGGCTTCATCTGCTTCAAATCTCCAATCACGGCCAGTGTCCCTGCCCCCCGCCGCGGCACGCCGTTGTCTCCCCTGAGAGCAGTGGGGTCATGCTGCGTACCATGCCATGCCACATAACCTATACCGCCACCCAGGAAAATCTTCGTCCCGACACCTATGGTCTTATAGTAAGGGTCGTTCAACAGCGGTGAGAGTTGCCCCGCTGTAGAGTAGTTAGCGTTTCCCAAATTCGGCTTAAGCACCCCCATATAAGTATAGATAACCTTATCGGAGAGGTTCACCGCCACATTATAGTTCTGGTAGGCATTTCTTAGATTAAATAGGATTGCCTCATTTATGTCCTTAATGTTAATCAGGGTCTCCAGCTTTTTCCGGGGGTAGCAGTCTGTTCCAAAAGCGGTGGCGGTAAGTCTTACATCTTTCCCCGCTACGAGCTCCTCGATTACATGTCCACCGCCATAATTGAACTCCCCGGGGTAGAACTTGTTCCTGGGGTCATCATCGGGAAGGGCAGTTGCCCCCAGGAAAATATCCACAGCAGCCATCCCGGTATAGACCGGAACATCATTAAGGTAAACCTTGCCGCCGCCCAGTTTTATCCTCGGCCTGGAGTGTCCGATATTGAAAAATGCACCGGACCCGCACATGGGACCGAAGGTACCAGTGGTAACTACATCAATTTCCTCGGCCGCCCTGCTTACACCTTTTTCCTTAGCGATGCTAATCACTTCCTCGACAGTCACCACGACAGCATTACCTTTTCTGATTTTCTCGTTGATTTCAGCTATTGTCTTTGCCATAGCTTTAACCTTATTTAAGCAACTCCATAGCTACCCGGGCAGCCTTTTGACCGGATAAAAGCATGCCGCCAAAAATTGCTCCCATCCTCGGGGAACCAAAAACGGCGTTCGCTGTCATACCGGCAACCACTAGTCCAGGATAGACTTCCCTGGTGTTCTCCAGTATTTCACTTTCCCCCCTCTCAGCCCACATGGACTTCTCTCCCATCACTTCCCCCATCTTCGTTCTTAACTTCGGCCCTATCTTCCCTACCACGATACGGCAGACTTCAGCATCGTGCCCGGTGGCATCTACAGCCACCTTACACCTTGCAGTTAGAGGGTCCACATGCAGCTTCGACCAGGAAACAGCGCTCCAGTTCAAAACAAGCCCTGTTATTCGGTCATCTTCCCGAACCATGACATCTTCAACGTCAATCAAATTGAAAATCTTCGCCCCTGCTTTTATAGCCCTTGCGCAGATAGTTGAAATAGCCTCCAGCGAATCAGCGACATAGTACCCCTTTTCGTATTCCTTGGCTGGAACTTCAAACTCATCCAATATCCTCTTGCCTTCCTCCTGAACGACGATGCGGTTAAACATCATCCCTCCCCCGGACATGCCGCCGCCGACACGAAGCTGCCTTTCAAACACTACCACCTTTATGCCCTCTTTCGCCAGGGAATAGGCAGTGACAAGCCCGGCCGGCCCCGCCCCAGCTACAGCAACATCCACCTCCATCGCCTCCATGAAGTCTTTCATGTAGCTTTCGACAATGGCACGGGAAATAATAACTTCATCCATCCTTAGTCGGCCTCTCTTCGGCTAATGGAATAGCAGATTTGAAGATGTGCGAGCTAGTATACCCCTATTGATAGGCAATGTCTAGCCATTTGAGGTATTTGTCATTGCGAGCGAAGCGTGGCAATCTCATACCCCTCCACGAGATTGCTCCGGCTGACTCCGTCAGCCTCGCAATGACAAAGGAGAGCGCCCAATAAATTGGGCTTCACGATTCCCGGCCTATCTTGAGCATCTTGTCCACGGCAGCTTTTGCCTTGAGCCGAATTTCCCTGGGGACTTTCACCTCAGGACTCATATCTTCCAGAGACCACAAAACTTTCTCCAGGGTAATCAACTTCATGTCGGGACAGATTGCTTGCTCGGAAACAGGAATAAACCTCTTGCCGGGATTCTCTTTTTTAAGCCGGTGTATTATCCCCAGTTCAGTACCTACAATCATCTCTCTGACATCATCTCGCTGAGCATATCTACACATCCCGCCAGTACTGAGCACTTCGTCCGCAAGGGCAATGACCTCTGGCGTACACTCGGGATGGACTACCACCTTGGCTTGAGGATACTCCCTCTTCAACTCCCTTATCTTTTCAGGCCTTATCCTGGCATGGGTGGGACAGAAGCCAGGCCAGAGAATCATCTTTTTGCCCGTTTTGGTCGAGACGTAATGCCCGAGATACTGGTCGGGGACAAATAGTATCTCCCGAGCGTCCAGGCTTTCTACGACCCTGACGGCATTGGCGGAGGTGCAGCAGATATCCGACTCCGCCTTGACTTCGGCTGGAGAGTTAACATAGCAGACCACCACTGCTTGAAGATGTTCCTTTTTCTTCGCCCGCAATTGTTCAGCGGTAATCATGTCCGCCAAGAGGCAGCCCGCGTTTACATCAGGAAGCAGGACCACCTTTTCCGGACAGAGGATGGAGGCTGTTTCTGCCATGAACCGGACTCCGCAAAAAACGATTACACCGGCACCGGTTTCGGCAGCATCCTGGCTCAGTTCCAAAGAATCGCCAACGAAGTCGGCTATATCCTGAACCTCGCCCAGTTGATAGTTATGGGCAAGGATAACAGCATTTCTTTCTTTCTTAAGGGCCAAGATTTTCTCTACTATTTCAGCATCCCTGTTCCCCATCCGTGGCTATCCTCCAGTAACAAGAATCATTATGTCAATCTGGTCTCCGTCTTTCACCGGTGTAGTTAGTTCATTAGGATAAGTGGACTTGGAGTTAACAAGAACAGAACAATAACGACGTAGCTGCCCTCGATTATCACGAACCATTTGTTTAACAACAGGGAAACGACTTTCCATGTCCTCGAGACATTCACCGGTATTATGACCGGTCACTTCAATCACTTCCTGCCCTCCAGCAAGCTTCTGCAGAATCGGATGAAGTTTTACTTTGATGCTCATTTTTTAGACTTCCTTTGTCCCGCAGACCTTACAATTTCGATTTCTTACCAGGTTATGGAATGTGAAATCCATCGTGTCACCATTAAAATATAACATCTTCCCTGTTAGCAAAGACCCAAACCCGGCCAGGAGTTTAATCGCTTCCGTCACCTGCAAGATAGCAATTAAGGCCGGCGTTACACCGAAAACAGGAAATGATACCTTCCTATGGGGAATTTCGGGGAAAATACAGGCAAGGCAGGGCGTCCTCCCCGGGATTATAGTAGTAACCTCGCCAAAGAGCCCGTGGACACCCCCGTGGATGAAGGGTATTCCTTCGGCAACACACGCCTTGTTAAGAATAAATCTGGTCTCGATATTATCCATCCCGTCTATCACCAGATTGGCTCCTTCGATAAGCCCTCTGGCATTACATTCAGTAATCTTCTTAAAAACAGGAGTAATCTCTATTGAAGAATTTAATTTAGCCAGCTTCTGTGCTGCGGAAAAGGGCTTTCCTTCTCCGATATCTTCCTCGTAATGAAGAATCTGCCTGTTTAAGTTAGAGAGTTCTACACGGTCACAGTCTATCAGGGTAATATGGCCTATGCCGGTACATGTTAGATATAGAGAAGCGGAGCACCCCAACCCGCCAAGTCCGGCTACCACTACATGGGACTGTTTAAGCTTTTTCTGACCCTCCTCGCCAAAGTCCGTATACAAAATCTGGCGTCCGTATCTGGTCAAATCGTTCTTCGTTAACATGTGCCGGTCTTTATCTTCCAACTTTGGCATTTTTGTCAAGCGGGTGGGGCTGCCAGTTTGACTTTGAGGTTTTTAGTTTACAGTTCTTTCTTGAGTATTTTCTCCTTAAGAGTCTCCCACTGTTCTTTGGTGAGGACACAGCTATTGCCTTTCTCTCCTATTTCAACCTGCGTATCCGTGACTTTGACCACCGGGCACTGCGAACATCCACTGCATAGACTTACAACTTTCATTCTCCCTTATCTCCTTTCTTTTCAACAAATCAGGCTCTCTTAGCCCACCCGCAACGGGATATGCTCATTATACACAATTGGCAGGAGGTATTCTTTTGCAGAATCAGAATAGCACCCAAACTGGTAATCTGACCTGCCAACTACTTGCCTCCGGCATATTGAAGTCGTGGCCGACTATACTGTATCCTGCTTCTCACTTATATGCTTTCACCGTAATGCTCAGGAGCTTCTCTTTTGTCTGATTGGCTTTGTTCTCTATATAAAATTCCCGGCTTGCTACTACCTTTACATCCCCAAAGCCAGCTTTCTTTATCTTTTCTAGGTATTCCCGCTGCTCCAAAGCCCCAGCGATGCAACACGCCCAGGCTTCGGGGTCACACTTTATTTCATCGGGGAGCGCTCCCTCGGAAACTATATCAGAAACTATGAGCCTGCCCTTTGGCTTCAAGACACGGTAAGCCTCCTGAAAAACCTTAGATTTATCCGGGGAAAGATTGATGACACAGTTGCTGATAATCGCATCTACAGATTCATCCCTAACTGGAAGCTTCTCCATTTCTCCCAGGCGGAATTCCGTGTTACGGTAGCCATGACTTCTCGCGATTCCTCTTGCCTTATCCACCATCTCCTTGGTCATATCAATCCCAATAGCCTTGCCAGTCGGACCGACCTTGTTAGCTGCCAAAAATACATCTACTCCGGCTCCTGACCCTAAATCCAGGACTACCTCACCCGCTTCGAGGTCTGCTATGGCGGTGGGATTGCCACACCCCAACCCCATAATTGCCTCTTCCGGGATATGCTCTAAATCCTTTCTCAAGTATTCGTTAACTTTAGCTTGCAGTAAGGAACTGGCCCCGCGAGTGCAACTTGGGCAGCAACTCTCCTGGCCTTGCTTGGCTAGTTGGGCATATCTACCTTTCACAACTTTTTTGATTTTCTTCTCTTCCATAGTTCACCTCCTGGCATTTGCACAGCGATAGCTCCTTCATTAGAGCTTCGCTATCAATGATTAACCTGGCTAATCTAACATCCGTAAGCTTGTAGTAAATTTTCTGAGCTTCCTGCTCGTCTTTCACGATGTTGCATTCCTTGAGGGCTCTAAGGTGGTGCGAAATGAGGGATTGCTCCTTATTCAAAACGCTGGCAAGTTCACCGACACACCTCTCACCCTCAGCCAGCAGCTTAAGTATCCCGAGCCTTGTCGGCTCTCCAATACACTTCAAAAATCTTGCCTGGTCTTCTTCTATTGTCATATGAACATCTGTTTATATGAATTATAGTTCATATATAAACAGAAGTCAAAATTCTCAAATGGGATAGTACTGACATGTCCAGCAGGATGCACAAAACGACAGAAAAACGAAGGGGGCATACTTAGGGTTATCGTGAAAGTCCGGTCTAGGTCTGCTTCTTCAGTTTCAGGTGCAACTTACGCATGCACTTATCCATAACCACCAGGAGTCCAGCTTCCCTGGCCCGAGCAGCTGCCTCCTCGTTTATCACTCCCTCCTGCATCCACACTGCCTTTGCTCCTATACTGATTGCTTCTTCTACAATCGGCAGCACCTCTTCAGGGCGGCGGAAGACATCGACTACATCTACCGGCTCCGGAATGGAGGCAAGGTCTGGATAACAAAGTTCCCCTAATATTTTCTTTTCCTCTGGATTTACGGGAATGATTTTATAGCCTTGCTCTTTTAGATAGCTAGCTACCCTATAGCTTGGTCGGCCGGGTTTCGAGGAAAGCCCAACCACAGCCACAACTCGGCTGAAGTTTAGGATTTCCTCTTCTGCACTCATAAGCTGCCCTTTGCTTGCAACTCAATATATTGTAAGCCCGGTGACCATGGCATAATTTACTATTTTCAGCATCTTCATTTCTTCTTCAAGTTGCCTAGATAGTTCTCTATCGCCGCTTTAAGCGCATCCTCGGCCAGGACCGAGCAGTGCACCTTGGCCGGCGGCAGTCCGTCTAAAGCTTCGACCACTGCTTTGTTGGAGATTTTCAGCGCCTCCTCTACCCTCTTCCCCTTTACCATCTCGGTGACCATGGAGCTGGTAGCAATAGCCGCTGCACAGCCGAAAGTCTTGAACTTAGCGTCAACGACGATACCGTCCTTCACCTTAATGTAAAGCTCCATAACATCGCCGCAGACAGGGTCTCCGACACGCCCCACGCCATCGGGGTTCTCCATCTCCCCGACGTTCCGGGGATTCTTGAAGTGCTCAATTACCTTCTCGTTGTAAAGTGACCAGGGATCAGCCATTTGCTCTACTCCTATTTTTGACTTTTCGAAAGCGGGGACATAGCCCTCAACCTGGCGACAATTCCAGGCAAGACATCCAGCACCCGCTCCACATCTGCCTCCGTGTTTTCCCGCCCCAGGGTGAACCTGAGCGAGCCATGAGCTTGCTCGGGGGGAACCCCCAGAGCCAGAAGAACATGGGACGGTTCAGGGCTTGCCAGGCCACAGGCTGAGCCGGTAGAAGCACAGACGCCCTCCAAATCCAGACTTAAAAGCAGGGATTCCCCTTCCACAAAATCAAAGTTTACATTGACATTGTTGGGCAGCCTTCTCTTGGAATGACCATTTAAACGGATGTGGTCAATATTTTCCATGAGACCCTTAATTAGCTTATCCCGGAGATAAGCCAGCCGTTCTGCTTCCTTGCCCATCTCCTGCCCGGCAAGTTCCAGCGCTTCGCTCAGCCCCACGATAGCAGGAACATTTTCGGTACCAGCCCTGCACTTCTTTTCCTGCCCTCCACCATGCATAAGGGAAACCAACCTGGTGCCCTTCCTGACATACAGCGCTCCCACTCCTTTAGGTCCATAGAACTTATGCGCTGAAATGGCGAGCAAGTCCACCCTAAGCTCATCCACATTCACCGGGATATGCCCCACCGTTTGCACGGCATCGGTGTGAAAATAGACACCTGCCTCTCTGGCAATTTTACCTATTTCTTCCACAGGCTCTATCGTGCCTACTTCATTGTTGGCATGCATGACTGAGATAAGGATGGTTTTACCGATAATAGCTCTTTTGACATCGCCAGGGGCAACCAGTCCGTACTTGTCTACCGGGAGATAGGTTATCTTAAATCCTCTGCCCTCCAGAAACCTGCACACCTCCAGCACCGCACGATGCTCGATGGATGTGGTTATGATGTGATTACCTTTACGCTCATTAGCATAGGCAACGCCCTTCAAGGCATAGTTATCCGCCTCAGTTCCTCCGCTGGTAAAAACAATCTCCTCGCTCCGAGCGCCGATAAGTTCCGCTACCTTAGTCCTGGCCTCTTCGACGGCCTTTCTTGCCTCCTGTCCGTAAGAATAGATGCTCGAAGGATTGCCAAAGGCATCGGTAAAATAAGGCAGCATGGCCTCCACGACCTCGGGACGGGTTGGCGTGGTGGCGGCATGGTCAAGATAAATTCTTCGCATCTAACCCCCTACCATACCAAACCACTACAAAATTGCCATATTTCCATAATTACCGACAGAATTGTAACACTTAGATATTCCCCACTCAAATATCAAACCACACTTCCCTTGCAATATGGTAGAATAGTTCCCACAACTTGGATTTAGCGCAGGAGACATGTATAAGAAGAAGAAAGTGGCTGCCTTGAAGCACCGCCGGCACCAGAAGAAGC
>Ga0315549_1000770_pt1 | contig 36764 bp, 31 predicted proteins | sample SalMarSW160200MG_FD_203101 | JGI IMG/M metagenome (GOLD analysis project Ga0315549, IMG submission 203101) | Salt marsh sediment microbial communities from the Plum Island Ecosystem LTER, Massachusetts, United States - Salt Marsh Sediment SW1601-200 ... | reverse complement strand
TTTCATCAATAAAAACAATTATTTTCCAATCATAATTTATAGATCTTATGAATTTTTCTCTATTATAGCAGGCGTAAGAAATCATTTTGGAATTATACCAATAACTAAACCAAGGGGATTGCCTAAAGATATCGATCCTGTTTTATTAAAGGAATATAATGAATATACAGGTAATATCCTAACTGGAGAACATACATTTTCTTGGTTAACGATAAAAGAAATCGAGGATTTCGATTGGAATAGAAAATTAAAAAGGAAGGATTATGTTAATCCCCAACAATATAAGGAATTTTTATTAATTGGAAAGCCTATAACATATTCTGGTATTGGTCGTGCTAGAGTTAAGGGAGAAAATGGAAAATGGAAATTAATAGAAAAATCGGGGAAATGGGAAATAAAAAGGATTTCAAATGATGAGATGAATAATTTAATAAATGGTAAAATGGATATTGAGAAAAATATAAAATATTTAACAGAAATTGAATGGGAAATTACATATATACAAGCAGTTGAGAATTCTTATTATAGTGATCTTATGAGATTGTTCAATAATGTTATTGATCTACATGCTGAAGAAGAAAAATACATAACTAAAAATGATGTGAGGATTGTTTTTGGATTTTCATCTTAATTATGATATCCTAAAAAATCAAGCTAATTTAAAGTATTATATATCCTTAGTCTTTTTTTATTTCTTTTTTGCAATAAATAATAAGATTCTTTATTTCTTTAACAAATCCAAAATCAGTTATTCCGCCAAACTTTCTTAAAAGAGTTTTAGATATTAAATTACCATAAATTCTTAATATATTTAACTTTACTAAATTCCCTAATCCCTTTAAATCCGAAATAGGGTTATTAGATAAATCTAATTTTTCTAAGTTAAGAAGACTGTCTAAATCCTTAATTTCAGTAATTTGATTTTTTGATAGAATTAAACTTCTTAATTTAAATAATTCCTCTAAATTCTTAATTTCTTTAATCTGATTTCTTGAAAGTTCTAAAACTTCTAAATTTTTAAGATTATTTAAACTTTCAATCTCTTTTATATCATTAGAATTAAGTTTTAAACTTATTAATTTATCAAAATCTCTAAAACCCTTCAATGTATTAATATGATTATTATCGAGATATAAACTTTCGAGATTAGGTGGAAAATAATCACTTTTCACTTCAATGATTTCATTCTGGAATAATGAAATACGCTGTAATTTATGAAGATGGTTTATATTTTTAATATTGCGAATTTTATTTTGTGATAGAAATAATTTTTCTAAATTGAGTAGATTGTCTAAACCTTTAATTTCAGAAATATGATTTTTGGAAAGATCTAAAGATAATAAATTTTTTAATTGTTCTAATCCATTAATTTCGTTAATATCATTATTGTTAAGATTTAATCCTTTTAATTTTAAAAGTTTATCAAGACCACTTATTTTTTTAATTTGATTATCTTTTAAATGTAACCATAATAGATTAGTAATTTTATCTAAAAAATCAATTTCAGTAATATTATTTTTTGAAAGTTCGAGTGCTTCTAATTTATTAAGATTATTAATAAAGTATATTTTTTTAATCTGATTTAAATCAAGAGATAATCCTCTTAGATTCTCAGGATATTCAACATCCTTGATTTCAATTAATTTATTATTTCTTAAATATATCCATTGTAGGTTTTTTAATCTCTTAATATTTTTTATTTTATTAATGAGATTATCAGATAGGTCTAATTCCTCCAGATTAATTAGATGATCTAATCCCTTAATTTCGCTAATTTGATTATTGTTTAGGTATAATTTTTTTAATGAAATAAGATTTTCCAGAGGATTAATTTGTGATATTTGGTTATTATGAAGATATAATTCCTGTAAATTATTAAGATTCTCAAAACCCTCTGTTGTTTTTAATTTATTATCATTTAAATATAAAAACTCTAAATTGTTTAATTGGTTTATTCCATGAATTCTATTAATTTTATTTCCACTAAGAATTAATCTCTCTAAATTAATATAATTATTTAAATTATTAATTTCTGTAATTTCATTGTACTCAAGATATAATTCTTTTAATTTAATTGGGTGATTAATTTTTTTTATTTTATTAATGTTGTTATCTCTTAATGAAATCCATAAAAGATTTGATAAACTATCAATACCCTTAAATAGAGTTATTTGGTTATTAGCAAGGTCCAGATACTCTAAATTAATAAGATTTTTTAAACCCTTTATATTAGTAATTTTATTATTCCTTAGATATAACCACTTTATATTTTTTAGATTGTCTAATCTGTTAATTTCACAAATTTGGTTCCTATTTAGATCTAACTTCTCTATACTAATAAGATTCTCTAAACCTTTTAATTCGGCAATCTTGTTATTATAAAGGTATAATTCCTTTAAATTTAATAGTCCAACCAATCCATCTAAATTTGATAATTGATTTTGAGAGAGATTTAATTGTTTTATATTGATGAGATTTTGTAAACCTTTAATTTTATTAATTTTATTTTCCGAAAGAATTAATATCTCTAAATTAATAAGATTTTTTAAACCCTTAATTTCAAAAATTTGATTTTCTGAAATATATAATTTTCTTAGATTTTTTAATTGTTCAAGATTATTAATTTCGCTTATTTTATTTTTTGAGAGAAATAGATTTTCTAATTTCTTCAGATTTGCTAAATTTTTAATTTCAGAGATTTGATTTCTAGAAAGATCTAATGTTCTTAAATTTTTTAATTGTTCTAATCCATTAATTTCCATCAAAAAATTGTTAAATAGGTTTAATTCCTCTAATTCTTTTAAATATTCTAAATTTTTTATTTCAGAAATTTGGTTTCCTGATAGATCTAATGATCTTAATTGGGTTAGACATTCTAATCCTTTAATATCAGTAATATGATTTTGAGATAGATCTAATTTTATTAGATCAACATTATTCTCTAAATATTCAATCTGATCAATTTCCTTTATGTTTAATTTCCTTAGATCTAATTCATTATGTATTATTGGAATAAATTCACCATTTACCTCCACACAATCAAATAAGGATCTTAATTCATCAGGAGTAAAAATATCTAAATATTTTTCTTCTATAAGAAAATCTATGACAGGTTTATAGTTAGCTTGAATTCTTTTGGCTATCTCTTCTTTTAACACTTTATTTGCTATTGGATCTCCCACTTTATTTAATTCTTTCAATAGTGGAAATGAAATATTGCTGTGGAGAACGCAAGTATCATAATCGTGTTCTACCCATGCTTCCATATTTGAACAATGACCCCAAAATTCGGTTTCAGGAGGAATATCATTATTTTGACTCGTTTCTAAACTTATTTTTAATTTTTCAGCAGCTTCATCTATAGATTTGATCTCATTAACTAGGTATATATTATCAGGAGATATATTAAGAAGTAGGGTAGTGCATTGAAGAAATTTCTTACCAGCAATATAAATATTTGTTATATCATTCTCAAGTTTTAAAGTGATGTAATCGTTAACTCTAAATTCTTTCATATCTCTGATATCTTTCATATTTGGCTAACTAAAACTTTGTAGATCACTAATAAATGTCTTATAATAAAATCTTATCGATATTTTTTTTATTTGTTCTATCGAACAATTCGTGAGAATTTTAAGATTTTTTTTATATTCTTTAGTATTTTTATGTCCCAAACCTATAATACAATCCTTAAATAATAGATTTCGATCATTTCTTAGAGTCTTTGAATATAATAATATTTCTCTTAAAATAATCTTCCATTAAAAGCTTTATATTCCATGAAACAAAATAATTTAATTGGATAATTCAACATAGAACATTTACATATTAAAAAACTGATAAAGATATACTTAAAAAATATTATCATTATAGACTACTAATTAATAGATCTCTAAGATTATCTTTTTGATTAAAATATGATGTTCTTAATGATTCTAACGCTTGGTTTATTTCATTATCAGTAAAGTTAGAAATTGATTTTCCATTATCTATTTCAGATATTAATTTAAGAAATTCATTTGTTGAATCTGTGTAATAAATAGCTTGACTATCATTTCTCCCCTTGATGTTCTTATAATTCCAATATATCCAATTCAAATTTTGTTCTTCTAATAATTTAATTACATCTTCATCATAATCTCAATAATTTTCAGCACTGGTCACAGCGCCAAACTCTCCAACAAATATTGGTTTATTTATATTTCTTATATACTTTAATCTCTCTAATAATCTTTCTCTTAGAGCATCTTTATTAAATACTTGGCCCTGTATTATTGAGGGATATATGCCTTGACCATCTACAGCATAAGATCCGGGGTCATAAAAATGGAAACTTAATACGGTTTTATTATCTGTTGGATTATCTACCCAATCCATACTTTTTGTCCAATTATTACCTTCTAAAAATAAAATATGATTTTTATCCACATCTCTTATAGCTTGGGAAATATCTCCATAAACCTTATTTAATATGGTGCTATTAGGAGCCAATGGTTCATTTAACAAATCATATCCTGCTATAATTGATTTATTAACATATCTATCAGCAATAGTCCTCCATAAAGTAATAATTCTTTGTTGATCTTCATAATTATCCAATAATTCATTTTTTCCATCATTTCCTGAATGATTACTAGGATTATGTCCTCCAGGTGATTGTCTCATACTAATTATCAGATATATATTTTTTTTTTCAGCAAATTCAATTATATTATCTAATTTTCCAAAATTATGTGAATTATTTTCAAAATCTTTGTATGTATTTAAAGACAATCTAATGGAATTTATTCCCATAGATTTTACATCAATAAAATTTTCTTCAGTAACAATATATTCTAACATATTATCAAAAAAATCATTTAATTCTTCATCACTTTCATTATAATTTACATCTCCTCTTATAGAAACAAAATCAAATTGTATCCCTCTTAATATAACCTCTTTATTATTATTGTCTACTATTTTATTTTCACTTACGGAAAGAAATCCGGAAATAATATATTCTCTCTAGGACTTTTAAGAATTTTGAAGACTATTACTGTTCCAAATATACTAAATATAGTTATTATCAAAAATAAGGCTACTACTATTAATTTCTTATTGATTTTCATATGATTATCATAATGATTTTGTTAAATATAATTATTTAGTTATTAATGAAAGTAGGATTATTTTAGAGATGATTTATTATAAAATATGAATGAATGAGTTTTTTGATTTTATCTTAATAATTTTTAAATTTAGTATTGCTTTTTTTATTATATATTAAATAAAATTGATCTATTTTATGCGCTCAAGAAAACCATTTTTGATATTCTGGCCTCAATATTTTGACGCCAAACGATCTAGAGGTGAAGGAAGAAGACTTCCTAAGAATATAGCATTAGAAAAAATAAATATTCAAGAGATTGCTAAAGCTGCGAAAAATCTGAATTATGATGTACAAATTGAGGAAAAACTGAATTATCCTAGAACTTGGTGGGATGAACCTGGTAGAGTTTTGGTTAATACTAAGGGAAAAAAGAAATCGAAAGTAATAAAAGAATTAGCAAAACAAATACGTAAAAATCGGGGTAAAAATTAAATCAAGATGCACGAATTTGCTTTTGCTTCTGATATATTCGAAATAGTTAAGAAAACAGCCTATAAATATAAAGCTAAGAAAGTATCTACTGTTTTTTTGGAAATTGGCGCTTTAACCCTAATCGTTCCTGAGTTATTAAAGGAATCATTCAAAATAGTAACAATAGGTTCCATTGTTGAAGAAGCATTATTAGATATTGAAATCATACCTGGTCAAATAAGATGTATGGATTGTGATAGTATTTCTAATGTAAAAATAACTAAAGAATCTCAATTGACAGGATTACAATTATTTCAATGTGAGAAATGCAATAGTATGAATACTAGAATTATAGAAGGAAAAAAAGTAAATATTAAAAATATCAGAATTCAAGAATGATTCATTTCTTTATGTCTTAATTAGTAGTGAAAACTTGATAAAGGATGGATATAATGAGAAACTCTTACAATCATAACCAAATAATGGATGGAAATATGCTAACGAAATTCTTAAAAAGTTAAAAAAACACTCTGATTAGAATATTGAGGATTGCTAAATAGTTATTCATTTATTCGAATTAATCAAATCTTTCCTTCGGAAATAAAATCAATTTAATTAATAAGGAATTCAAAAAACAAGTATTAAAATTAAGAATATAAATATTAAATTAGAATAGCATTTAAAACACCATGTTGACCTGGACGACTAGTTACTCTTGCTTTACCTAATTCTGTTTCTACAACTGCTCCTTTTGTTATAATATGACGTCTGTTTAAATCTTTAGATGCTTTATTTTCTTCAAATTTTAATATTTTTACTTTTTTTGTTTCATTTGTTTTTAGATTTGTTACGTTAACAAAAGAACTTTTGAATAATTTAATTTTAAAATTCCCACCCATAGTTCTCTGTTTTTTCTTTTTTACTTTACCTATTTCAGTTTCTATTGGTGGTCTTTCAAGTTCTCTCTTTCTTTTTTTTCTAAAACTTTTATATTTTTTACCTGTGTATTTTCTTTTACTTCGAGCTTGACTACGAGCCATGATGGAAAACTTACTAATATTTTTTCTAGTATTGTAAATAATACAGAATTTCTTTAAAGTTTTTTTATTGCAAATGATTTTTTTTTAAATTTCCTTCACTTTATTAAAAATTACTATATATGGGCTATTTAAAACAGTTTCTAATATCATATTTAATGCTGATGTGCATGCCGGATATAATATTGTAAGAAAAGCAGTCCCAAATACCTTTCAGGTTGATGGGATAGAGGGTGTAGGGTTACATCTATATTCTATTGTCATCTGCTAAGAAGAGGTATCATTAGGATTGAGGAGATTTCCATGGAGGGAATTTAAAATAACCTTGGATATTGAGATAATATATATAATTTGTTTCCTCTAATTTTAATACAATATAATCATTTACTTGAGATTCATTCATTAATAATGTATTTTTATTATGTAGTGAAAAAACTAATTAAAGATGTATATTTAATTTATAATATATTATCATAATAACTATTAATGAAAATTATTTTTAATAGGAAAGGATAATGGAAGATTATACTAATTTACATAATTTAGATGAAAAAACATTAAATGAAGCAATAAAAACTGGAACTACAACAGTTGCTGCTATGTATAAAAATGGGGTCGTTATAGGTACAGAATCTCAGGCAACAGCGGGTTATATGGTCGCTACTAAGCAAGCTAAAAAGTTATTTAAAATAAATAATTTTACATGTGCCACTATAAGTGGAGGTGTTGCTGACTGCCAATATGTTGTAGATCAAATTACAGCATTATCAAGATTGAGAGAAGTAAAAAATGGTAAGATTCCTGAACCTAAATATATGGCTAACATTACTAGAAATATCCTATTCTCTGGTAGGTCTTATTTTCTTTCAATGATAATTGTTGGAGGATATTCAGAAAAAGAGGCTAAGGGAAAATTATATGGAATTGACTTGTTAGGAACATTATTTGAAGAAGAAAAATTTATCTCATTTGGTTCTGGATCTCCTTTTTCTTTAGGTGTTTTAGAAGCGGATTGGAAACCTAACATGTCTAAAGAGGCAGCAGTTAATCTAATAAAGACAGCTATTTCAAGTTCTCGTGAAAGAGATGCAGCTTCTGGCTTTAAACTTCAAATATGTGTTATTGATAAAGATGGATTTCAAAAAATTGAATAATAACTAATTTTTTATTCTTAATTTGGATATTTTATTCTTAAATTAACTCTTCAGTATTTATTTGAACTAGTTCATTATTACAATACATAAAAGCATTCATTGATTTATCTTTTCCATCCATAATGGACCAAATGGTATACTTAAATGATTTTAAATTGCTCTTGTCCAATATTTTCATATTTTTTAAATCTATTCGACTTGGATGATTTCCAGATGGATGGGAATGAAAAATGCTAATTAATTTCATATTAAGTTCTTTATATGATTCAATGAATATTTTGTTTAAATTTTCTTCATTTTTTATTAGAAAACCTATTGGACTTTTTTCATCTGACTCAATACATATAAATTTTTTTCCAATATATTCATAATAATAATCAACTTCTTCTTTTTTTATTTTTTCTTGTTTTTCTCCAAATAACAATCCACATGCTTCATTTGGATAAGCTTTATTAACACATTGAATCATTTGCTCAATTATATGGTTTGAGAATACTAAATAAATATCTTTTTCAAATTTCATGATGATTTCTCTTCTTTTTTTCTCTACTACTTTAATAGGAGTAGATTAAATTAGGGTTAATGCAGAATTTAATGCAGCTAATCTAGCTTTTTCATCAGAAACACCTAATCCTATGATTATTACATCACCTTCTTCCAATTCTGCGTTATTATCACTTATTCTTATTTTAAAATAATTTTGAATCTTTTCATTTAAATTCAAATCTTCAACCCTTTCTAAGAAAGGACTGGCAGGAAGTTTTAAATTTTTTCCATCATATAATAGACATGTAGCTCCTGAACCATTTATCTTCATTGCAGCATCTCTTTGTTCTATTCCACTCTTTAGATTTTTTTTAGCTTTTTTAATCAAACAATAATATGCATATATGTTTTTATACTCTATAATAATACCCTTTAAAATAGTCAAATCTCCTTTTTCCAATAATGGTATGTGTTTTTTAATTTGCTTTAAAAATTCTAATCCCTTAATTGTTAATACATGACCCCTACGTTTATTTTGATCTAAGACAGTAATATATTTACCAACCTCATTCAATTTTCTAATTAATGAGCGTGCTGTGCCAGAACCAATCATTAAATCCTTTTGTAATCTATAACGACCAATTCCCTCGGGATTTTTCCCAAAAATAATTAAAGCTAAGATTATATGAACATAATCAAATGTAGGTTTTATAGTATTACTTTCAAATAATTCGTTTAGTCTATCTAACATTCAATTATGTATAATCATTATTTTTTAATAAAAAATTACATAAAAAAGAAATATTTATATGAAAAGATTTAATAAATATTCCTACAATTATTGATAAAAGTATTATCAAATTGCATTTTAACCTATATTGGCGATCTTCACGCGGAGATAAATCATATGGACTATAAAAAAGAGAATTATGAAGATAATAAAGTCAAAGATTTGGTGTTCTTTAATGATGTCGAATTAGATACAAAAGATATTGAAGAAAAACCTAAAATCTCTGAAGAAATTGATCAAGAATATAAAATTAAACTATCTACAGAACTCACAACTTACCTAGGTAAATATAAATATACAAGCATATTAATTAATGAAAGTGCTGCACCTATTAATGATATTAAAATTAAGATAGAATATCCAAATTTCTTAGATCTTACAAGATCGATGCCACCAACTATAACAAAAGTAGAGTCTGATGATGTCGCGAATATTGATAAAATTAAAATAGAATTTGAAAATATAAAAGGCCATAATAGAAAGGAGATTGTATTATTTTTTACTCCACATATAAATATATTAAATAAAGGAGAAATCAAAACTTTTTCAGTATTTGTTAATCTAAATGGATATATAAGAGTTATTGATTCAGAACCTTTACAAATAAAAATAAATAAGCTTTCATTACAACCAAAAATTATTCCAAGTTCTGAAATAGCTGAATTTATAAAAAATCCTGAAATTAAAAAAGCGATAAGAAGTTATGGTATTGGAATCAAAAAAAATTTGGATTATAATCATATTTTTAATAATCTTGAGGCGATTTTGAGAGCTAATAATCTCCAATATATAACTAAGGACAATAAAAAGAGAATAATGTGGTATTTTGGTACTGATTTAGAAACAAACAGTGATCTTTTAGTTGTTGGTCAGATAAAGGAGAATAAAATAGAATGGATAATCTCTTGTAATAATATGAATGTAATTATATCTCTTTTAATTATGTTATCTTCAGAATTTACTGATTTTTTACTTAGAATGAGTATCATTGATTCTATTGATGACCTTTATAATCTTGAATGTAAAGCTTGTGGAACTGTTTTACCTAGATTTCCAGAACAAGGAAATGCAGTTAAATGTCAAAATTGCACTCTAGAACAAATTATTTGGTAATATCTTTATTAAAATTTATCATCATAAAGATCTGTAGTATTAATTCTAAAATTTTTTAGTCATCTGAAATAATTTTAATTTTATACTAAAATCTAACAATAAAAGTAATGAAGAGTAGATAAATAAATATCTATGTAAAGTAAATGTCTGATTTTGGTCAAATTAAGAAAAATGAGGATTAACTAAACAACTTGATTTATATTTATTAACTCTTTCATGATCTAAAGCATTTAAAATTTCACTTTTAATCAAATTATCCCCTATACAGAATATTGAATCATTTAATATATGATCTTTTTGCATTGATGCCACACATGGATAAGAACTATGTGCTTTACTAATATTTTCATATAATAATGATAGATCTAACCCTCCATTCTTAATATATTTTCTTTTTAATTGCTGAATGATATAATAAGTAGATCCACAAGGAGCACTCCTAATAATAGATGATTCCTCTATAGCTCTTCCATTCTCACTTAATTTTAAAGAAATTTTTGGACGTCCAATTTTAAAATAATTAATGAAACCTATGATATGATTGAATCTTTTTGTTATGTTGAATCCAATTTTATTATGTTCATCTTCTTGTATATTTAAAGTACAAAAGGGTTTTGGAAAAACGGCTTGGATTCCCCATCTCTCAAATCCATCTAATACTTGTTTTTGTAATCCTGGAGGAACCCATCTTGGATCTTCTATAGGAATAATAACTGCTTTTATATTTTTATCTCTTAAATATTCAGGAAGACCTACTAATAAATCTCGATGAATACCAAAAATAACTAAATAGTCTAATGATGGAAAATCTTTAGGAAAGTATATTTCAGGATTATCAATATATTGTGGGATATTATCTGTAATCCCTTTATAGAAATATATATTATTAGCAAAACTCTCTAAGTTTTCTCTACAATTACTACATATTACTTTTTGTTCCAATTCTTCACAGGCATTACAAAAACCATTATTATTTAGATGTCCAACAAATTTCTTTGCTAATTGTTCAATTTTTGGATCAATACCATATAAAATACCTAATTTAGGGTGGAATTGATCTTCAACTGTCATTTTTCATCATTAAAATTATATTAAATCCTAATTATTACAATCGTTAATAAGGTTATCACTCTATATCCGAATATGTTTAAGATTATTTGAATATAAGCTTATATTTCATATTTTTTATAATATTTAAGATAGGATATCAAAAATAGAAATTTCTATCGTGATATCTTGAAAAATCTTAATGTATTATTCTTTATTTAAAATTTAAGTTTATATAATAAACGATTTAATTAATTCGATGAAATGTTATAGTATATGTTGGATATTGAAAAAATAAAAAAAAAATATTTATTATAATAATTAAAAAATTCCCTATTTTAAGCCAATTTAAGAAGTTTATAAATACTTAATTGCTAAAAGGATGTCATCTCGAGTTACTTTCTTTCGATTAGCGTGTTTTGTTAATCTGAGTGATGTTTTTGTAAGTTTTTCAGCACTCTTTTCTAAAAAATTAACTAATTCGTCTACAGCATCTCTAGCTACAATTTCAGCACCATTATGTTTCATTAATCTTCTAATTGGGCTCCAACTAATATATTCTCCTGCCATTTTAATCATTCCTCCACTTTTTTTTTAATTTTTATAGGAATTGTTTTTTATTATATGTTAATTATAATAACATATATCTTACATATATTTAAAGATTATGGTTTTATCTTAATTTTTATAAGAATAAAATAAAAAGAAATTAACGACAAAAATGGATAATTATGAGAAAATCAATTTAAGAAAAGCTGGTAAAAATATTTTCTAAATTAAAATATATGAATTTCTAAATCCAATATGATTGAATCATAAATTTTATATCCTATTTTCGATAAATAATCTAATATCTTAATTTGTCTTAGATTTTAATTAAATAAATAAACCCGATATATCAATATTTTCAACCTATAAAATTATATTAAATATAATTAGAATTAGGAATCATAATTGATTTTATTAAAATTTTCTGAATTTTATTTATTAAATCATATGAGAAATAGGAAAGATTTTAGAGATCATGGAAATCATTAATCTTTTTTAAGATCTAAAAACATAAATAATACTTTAAAAGGTAAATGATTAAAAACAGCTTTATTTTTGATATCAAATCCCAAATTTTCATACCATCTTCTTAACTTTTTATTATTAGCTATAATTCCTACTTCAATTCTTTTAATATTAAATTCCTTGGCTTTATTAATTATATATTTTACAAGAGCTGTTCCATATCCCTTTTTTCTGAAAGATGGTAATACTGCTAATCGCTCAAGATATCCTATATCAGAATTGACTATTTCTAAAGCACAACAACCAATTGGATAATTTTGTTTTTCAATTTTTAATAAATAATAATGAATTCCACTTTCTAAAGCAGAGGATATCCATTCTGCTTTACAATTTGAAGGATGTCTTGGAGCGTTTTCTAAAGTTAAATTAAATTTTTTAGCAATACTTAGAAAAGAATTTTTTATTATTTTTGTTAAGGTATTTATATCATTGATAGTTGCTTCTTTTATTTGAAATCTCATAAAAAGGAAAAAATCTAATATATAGTAATAATTTTATGCTATTAATTTAAAGAATTCCATAAGTATTATCAATTTTATGATAACTTTTAGTTTGATTTGAAATAAAATCTTAACTAGAAGCATCGTTTAGATATTGTATTTTTTCTTTACTCAAATTAACATTGACACTATCTAAGTTTTCCTTCAATTGTTCTTTATTACTTGCAGAAACTAATGGAATTGCAGGGGGATTGTTTTGTTGTATCCAAGCAAAAAGAACTTGAATAGGTGTAATATTCAAATCGTTTGCAACATTTTCAATTGCTTCTAGTCGAGCTTCCGTATCAGGACTAGAGTAATCATTCCAGAGCCAATTTGTTTCTTCGGAACGACGATCAATACAATTATAAAGCCCTAATAATGTTGGAGAGTAAGCTAATAAAGAAACATCCTTATTTTGAATACAATAATCTAATAATTCATAATCAGCATAATGTTTATTTGTTTTGCTATATAAGGACGTAGCTTTTGGCACAGGTCTTAGATATGTATGTAATTTTTGAATACAACAATATTCTACCCAACCATTGATTTTACTGATATTTTTAGATCTTTCTAATCTCCATGTTCTATAATTACTACATCCAATATGGCGTACTTTTCCTTCATCAACTAAATAATTAAATGCTTCAAGAGTTTCCTCTAAAGGAGTATTAAAATCATCAATATGGGCATAATAAAGATCAATATAATCAGTTTTTAACCGTTTAAGACTTTTATCAACTGCATCTATAATGGTTTGTTTAGATAATCCTTCCCTAAAGTCTTCATAATTACTAACTAAATTGCCATCAACATCTTTTACTTTATTTATATCTTTCATATTTGCACCCACTTTAGTTGCAATAAAAAGATCCTCTCGATTTTCTTTTTCATTTATCCAATTTCCTATTAGTGTTTCACTTTCAATCCCAATGGCACCTTTTATCCAGAAAGCATAACAATTTGCCGTATCAAGAAAATTACCCCCAGCTTCAACATAATGATTTAAAAGGTCATATGAAGTTTTTTTATCAGTTTTACTGCCAAAATACATACAACCTAAGCAAATTTGGCTTACTTCTGTATTTGTTTTACCTAACCTAACTTTTTTCATTATTTTTTCCTATTTATAATTAGTTAATATTATCATATAGAAGATATAATCTCTCTCTCAAAAAAAATAGCTTTTTTAAAGATGAAGCTCAATCCTTGAAAAATTCCAGACATTTTAATAAAGATTATAAATGGTAGGATTAATAATATTTTTTGTTTTTTTATCATAGTTTATTTACATTATTTTTTAGATTAATCTTCAAATTGCGTGATTTAAATATATAGATTTATATTTAGATTTAATGAAATTTAATAAAGTGAAAAAAAAATAATACAATTTAATAAAAAACTTTCACACTAAGTATTTTTAAAAAGAACTATAAATAATTTGCATTAAATATGGAAAAACATAAACAAAAATTCTATAATGAATGTTTCCTAAAATATAATAAGATAGAATATCGACAATATCAAGAAAATATTCTTACAAAATGTAAAAATCAAAATTCTCTGATTGTTTTACCAACTGGCTTAGGAAAAACAATTATTGGTATCTTATTAATTATAGATAGACTTAAAAAATACACAAAATTTGGAAAAATAATAGTTTTAGCTCCAACCAGACCATTAGTAATGCAACATTATGACGCCTGTATTAAATTTATTGATATTAATAGGGAAAAAATAATCTTTTTTACAGGAAAAACGCCCCCTTCTAAACGTATTTCTTTATTTCATAATTCTAGGATTATTATTTCCACACCTCAAGTTATTAAAAATGATTTACTAAGAAATAGATATAATCTAGAACAAGTTGCTTTAATTATTTTTGATGAAGCTCATAGGACAAAAGGAAACTATGCTTATTGTTTTATAGGAGAGGATTATATAAAAGCATGCAGAGATCCGTTAATAATAGGATTGACAGCTTCTCCTGGTAAAGATTGTTTAAATATCCAAGAGTTATGTAATAATCTTTATATTGAAAATATTGTCTTTAAAAATTATGATGATGATGATGTAAAGCAATATGTTCATAATATAGATATTATTCTGGAAAATATTGAATTACCTATTAAAATTTTAGAATTAGGGAAAATTTTAGAAAACCTATTTGATAGATTTCTAAAATTCTTCATAGAGCGAGATTTAATAAATCCCTATAAAAAATATTATTCAAAATTAGATTTTTTAAAAATTGCTGAAGATCTATCATTTTCATTGAAATACCATGATTTAGTAAATAGTGGTTATTTTGATAAAGAAGAGTATTTGAATGGGCTTCACTTTAAATGTCCTAAGATTATAGATATAATTCATAAAAATAATTTAGATATTCATTCAGTATATTCATATTGTTCTAGTTGTATCTCTTTACTTCATTCTAAGGATTTATTAGAAACTCAAGATATACGTATTTTTAAAAACTTTCTAGAAAAATTAGAATATAAGACTGAACAAGAGAATAGATCCTCAAAAAGAATTGTAAATTCCGAACATTTTAAAATGATTTCTAATATTTTAGCTAATACAGAATTAAAAGAATTAGTTCATCCTAAAATTGAAACCGTTATTTCCATTATTAAAAAAGAAATCAAAGTGTTTTCAAATAAAAAAATTCTGATTTTTACCCAGTATAGAGAAATAGCAGATATTCTAAAAAATGAAATAAATAAAGAATTATTAAATTCTCTAATTGCTGAGAAATTTATTGGACAATCCTCTAAAATTAATGATTATGGATATTCTCAAAAAGAACAGATTAAAATATTAAAAGATTTTAGAAATGGAGAAATAAATGTTTTAACAGCAACAAGTATCGCTGAAGAAGGATTAGATATTCCCAATGTTGATGCTATTATCTTTTATGAACCTGTACCTTCTGAAATAAGGCATATACAAAGAAGAGGAAGAACTGGAAGGCATTCTGACGGTAGATGTTATATCTTAATTACTGAAAATACAGTTGATATTCCTTTTTTTAAAGTTGCTCAAAGAAAAGAAAATACTATGAACTCTGTTTTGGTTAATTCTGATCAATTAGACTTAATTGAAGATATAGTCCGTGAAGATATATCTTTTATTAATAAAAAAGAAAATGTTGATTATTTTGAATTAGTAAAGAATTTAAATGAAAGGAAGGAAAAAGAAAAAGAAATTCTTGCAACCAGATCTATTGATGAAATTATAAATAAGATCGATGAATTCTCTGAAAGTGAAGAATATAAAAAATTAAAAACTCACGATGTTCCTTTTTTTTCTGATATTGCTGAGTTAAACAAAAATAAATTAAAACAAAAAATGTTAAGAATAAAAGGTAAGTATTCCAACCAAAGAAAAAAATCTAAAAAAGTATATTTAAATAAAAATCTGAAAACAGTTATTAAATTAGTAAAGTTTCATAATAAGAATGGAAAAATGGAAATAAAAAAATTAAAAAAACTTGCTGAAATTGAAGAAATAGTTGAAGAAAAATTTTATATTCATTTTAATCAAGCTTGTTATTTAGGTTATCTCAGAAAAAATAATCATTATGTTGAATTGGCAAAAGATCTTGATTAAATTATAAATATATTGTTAATTAGTTTTTTAAAATAAAATAAAAAGAATTATTTATTTAAAATGGATTCTGATTTTGAGAAATATAAAGATTTATATCCAATGTATTTGGATTATGAATGGTTTGGTATAGATATAGATGGCAATATTTCATATTTTACAAATGGAGGATAAGGACCAATTCCATTAAATATAATTAAAAAAAGACCTGAATATGATAATGTGAAAAAATTAATCTCGGATTTACCCCTATATAGTAATTATACCCTTTATATTAATGATCCATGTCAGGATTATGCTATTAAACGAGCTAGCCAAGGCATATATACTTTTGATTGGTATGATGTCCATCGTATAAATAATAGAATTAACATGTATGAAATTTGGTCAAAACCATCTGATCCATTGAAATTAAATAGTCTATCTTCTGAGATCCTAAAAATAATAGGAGAAATTAGATTCCCAATTAGATTTAGTGATTTTGAAAGAATAGATGTATTTAAATATTTTAAATGTGCAATAGATTTTTGTTAAAAGGAAAAATAGTAATTATGATTAAAAATTATCAAATATCCATTTTCTTTTCTTTTCTTCTTGTGAATAGATAATAAAATAATACAATAATAATTAATATAGGAATGATTAATACAGCGAGATTCCATCCACTAAATAACAATAAATAGTAACTAAGTGTGAACATACTAGCAAAGAATCCAATAATTGAATAATAATGGCTGGTAAAATTTTTTAGACGGTTCATGAACATATAGACTTTATAATTCATTTTCTTCATAACTTCTAGTTCAGTTTCATCTAAATTTTCGATAACATCAGGATTTTCATAATATAATCCCAACCGAGGATCATATTTACCTTTTAATTTATCCTGACTAATTAAAGTTAAGAGATGATCTTGAATGTTTTGCTTTTTTATTGCTATTTCTTTATTCATAAAACCTAGGGTTAGATATTCATTTGAAACGGCCTTAATAGCCATTTCTATGAATGATCTTAAAATATATCTTTCAAGAGTTTTAGCTTTCTCAAGTAAAATTGATTTATATTCTATTAAATATTGGTTAAAATCATCTAAGATATATTTATTCTTGGTTTCAAAATCTTTTGCTTGTCTACTAATATCTCTAATAAGATCCTTCAAATTTCTTTTATTTATTTTCAATAGAACTTTAATATTGGTTATTCTCTTATCAATGTTATTAGTCGCTCTTTTAAATTCCTTTACTTCAACATCATCTTCTATTCTTGTTTGCAATACACCCAATAATTGGTTTAGTTGGATTTTACTATTATTGATAAAATCTAGCAATTCTCCCTGAAGAATTTCATTTTTCTTTCGACTAATTTTATAATTTATATTCCTTATTTTCTCATCATAATCATGCAAAAAAATATTTTTCTTTTTAACAAAGAATTCTCTTATTTCAGGATTTAATTTTATGGTTTCACTATTTTTTTCAATTGAATCTTTAAGTTTAATCTCAAGTTTTTCTTGTCTTTCTTTTATTTTTTCTTCCAGCTTAACTTTAATACTTTCGAAATAAGCATTCATTTTCTCGAAAGTATCTAATTTATCAAGATCTTCTTCTATTTTTTGGAATTTTTGACTAAAATCAATTGTTAAATTATTATATTCTATATTAACAAGATTTTGAAGTGATTTAAATTGATTTAGATTATTTTTAATATTTTCAATTCCGCTTTTTGAATCATCAATAATATTTCTGAAATAATCTTTTGTTTCTTTAAATTCTTTTCTACTCTCAATATCAATAATAAGTTCTTTTACTTTATTTTCGAATCTCTCTTGCATTTTTTCGTCAAAATCTTCCAATTCATTTATCCTATTTGAGAGCTCCAGCATATTTATTCCCAAGGTTCTATTTTTAATACATGAATCATAAAGAGATAACGTCTTACCTATTGTCTCATTATTGTATTTAATTATTTGATTATAAATGAAATTTCTTAGCTCTTTATTTTTATAATAATAATTAGTAAAAATCAATACAAATTTATCATCCTCATTAATCTCCCCGTTGAGTCTAGAGATTTCAATCATTTCCCTAATTCTGTCACTAGCTTCCTTACATTTTATATTCAACTTTCTCGCAAGTTCTTTTATATTCACATAATTTGAACCTTTATTTTCAGCTATAAAAAGAATTTTCACGCTAAGAATTTCATTTATGTATTCTTCTTTCAAGTTTGTTATTTCATTTCTAACGTATTCGCGGAACCTTTCCCATTGCATAACTGTAAGATTTGATTTTTCATCTATCTTTTCTATGATATCCTGATTCTTATTTAATTTCTTTAGATATATTGAGTTAAATTCCTCGAATTCATTTAAGATATCATCAAAACCCTTTATAACATCTTGAATATCTAATTTTGATGTTTTAATTGTATGTTCTAATTGAATTTTATAATCTGTTAGACCTTTTCTAATTAAACTAATTTTTTCAGAAACAAAATTATCAAATTCTTCAATTTTTACTCTATTTCTCTCTTCAACTAATTTTTCTTTTAAAGAATAAGTTCCCTTAGAGATAATTTCAATTATTTTTTCTTCTAACTCTTCTATCTTTTCTTGTAGAAATCGAAAAAGTATATAGAGCTTATGTTTTGATTTTATTTCTTTTTTTACTTCTTTATGAAGTGTTTTTATTTCTTCAAGATTTTTTTCTAAAAGTATCCCTGATTCCTTTTTGATAATTTCAAATGCATTTTGAAAGTCATTCGTTCTAACTTTTTCTTGTGCTTTTTCATTTATCGCTAAGAGTTCATATTTTACTTCATCAAGTATTTTCTCAGTTAATTTAATTTTCTCTTTAAAAAAGAGCAAACCTTCGGAATAAAAATTAATTACTTTATCTAGATCCTCTTTAATACCAATCCAATAGGATATTAATTGTTTATGTTTTTTAAGCAGACTTTCTTCCTTTTTTGTAATTTGTTGAGAAACATTATAAATTACACTATCAAATTTTGCCATACTTTTTATGATCTTATTGAATTCTTCCACTATCAAATTAAATTTCTCAGAATTATAGCCATCTTCTAGTGTTGTGGTTAAAAATATACGAAAACTATCAATCTCCTTATTAAAATAATTTTCTAAATTACTAAGCTTATTATCCAATTCATCTAATATATTGTCAAACTTACTAATTTCTTCTCTCTCAGATATTTTCTCTTTTAATTGCAATTCAATATTATTTATTCTTTTACTTAAAACAGAGTAAGTTTTGTGCCAATTAGTTATTTCAGATCTTAAAGTTGCTTGAATATTGATATAATATAACTCTTCATTAAATGAGTTTTCTATATTTTCATTCAAAAAATCGGATTCCATAAGAGCATTTCTAGTAATAAATTTTAACCTATCTTTAGCTATTTTTATCTCATTAATTAATAAATAACTTTCGATTTCCTCCTTAATTTGTGAAACCGTAGTTTTAAGTTTAAGAGTCATATTATAAATATCATTTTTAATGTCCTCAATGATCTTCTTTTCTTCGAATAATTGCTCGCATTTTATAGCCATATCTGAGATTATTATTTTTTCTAAAACAAAATCTAAATAAAAATAGTATTTGGTTACAAAGAGATATTTTTTCTTAGTCTTTATTTCACCCTTTAACAAATGATTTTCAATCATTTTTTTTATGATTGGGATAAAATCTTTTATTTTAATTTGCGCTTTATTGTATTTCATATTGTATTTATTCATAATATTCGTCAAAGAGATTATACTCTTTTTTTGACTTTGGTTAAAAACTTCAGAAGCTAGAAACTTATCTCCTGGGGTAAGACTTCTCAAATAATTCTTGAATTCTATATTATTATCTAGTATCTTAAGATTAAACGAATAATTTAAATTAATATATGACACAATTTCTTCTATTCCTTCAGATAATCCAAACGAGTTTTTTAATTGTTTAATATCAATATATCTATTTTCTTCAATTTGTTTGAATAATACAGACTCAATTTCTTCAATTAATTTATCCCAAATTATAGAAAGGATAATGATTAGTTTTGAGACTTCTATTAGTCTTTTCGAGGAGCAAGAAGATTTATCTTTTAGTATTTGATTTAAATGTAAATTAATGAATGAATATATTCCTGAAGGATTATAATCCATTAGCCATATATAATTGTTTAAAACATAGGTTATCCAAAAGGTCGTATTAACCTTCCCATTGACAGTTTTAAAACTAAAACCTCCATTATCTTTTTGAAAATCAAGCAAATAATGAAGAAATTTCTCATCAATATTAAGATCGAGATCCAAAAATTTAAGACTTAATAATTTAAAAATTATAGAAGGATCTTTTTTCAAATCCTTTAAATATGATGAAAATTTAGATTTATGTTCTCTAACTTCCAGATTTAATAAAAATAAAATTTCTAAGACATAATATAACGTTTTATAAGATAGGTTTTTTTTACAAATTTCACAATCTTTTTCAAGACAGTGTATGAACTTATCTCCTTTATCAAGTAAAGAAATAAAATCTTTTATTTGAGTTAAAACAATACCTTCTCCTTTAGTTTTAAGATATAAACTAAGATCACCCAATAAATAAAGATTTGAAATCGCTAAATAAGTTGACCAAATATCTGGTTGTTTTTGTTCCTTATGAAGAGAGAATTTAAATCCTAATTTTCCATCTTTATCTATTTCACAACCCTTAATAAAATCATAAATCTTTGCTTTAATACCTGGTTCTATAGTCACGTTTAAATATTTCTTCAATAATAAATACCAATAAATATCTTCAAGATTTAATGATTGAATAAAAAAGAGATTCTCTGTAAAATAATTCAAAAATTCTAAAACCTTCTCATATTGACTAAAATAAAATAATCCTATATCTTGTTTTTTTACAGTAAGAAAGGATTGAAAAGGTTCTTTCTTGAATACTGTTATATATGGATATGCGTATTTTCCTTCTATGACCGTCAAAAGTATTTAACACCGAATTTACTTTTGTAAATAATAAAAATTTTAGTTTATATTTTTGTGTATATATCACATTTTGAAAAATATATAATTAATTTTATAATAATGTTCTTTAATTTTTCATAATTTTTATGCATATTAATTATTTCTATTTTTTGTTGATACTGTGAATTTTAATGGTTACGGAAAGATTAAAAGATATTTCTTATGCAATTAGAGATATTGCGGTTATAGCTAATGAAGTCGAGAGATCTGGGAAGGAAATATATCATTTAAACATCGGCGATCCAGTAAAATATGACTTTATGACACCCAGATATATCTCACAAGCGTTAGCAGATGCGACTTTTGCAGGGCAAAATTATTATGTGGATTCCCTTGGTGTTCCTGAATTGAGAAAAGAAGTATGTAAGTATGAAAAATCAAAAAATTCAATTGATATAACACCAAATGATATTTTAATAACTTCAGGAGTAACAGAAGGATTATTTTTCTTACTAGCAGGATTATTAGAAAAACAAAATGAGATTTTAGTCCCAGGTCCTTCCTACCCAATTTATATTACTTATTCTAAATTCTTTGATGGCGTTCCTATAGAGTATGAACTTGATGAATCAAATGATTGGGAGCCAAATGTTGATGATATGAGAAAAAAGATAACACAAAAAACTAAAGCAATTATAATTAATTCTCCAAATAATCCTACAGGTGTCTTATATAATTCTAAAAATATGAAAGATATAATAAATCTAGCAGGAGAATACAAAATACCAATTATCTCAGATGAGATATATGATCAAATTGTTTTTGAAAAAGAATATTTTTGTCCAGCAACTCTTACAGAGGATATACCAATTATTGGACTAAATGGATTTTCAAAAGCTCATCTTGCTACAGGTTGGAGGATGGGCTACATTTATTATTATGATCCAAAGGAGCAATTAATTGAACTGAAAGAATCAATAGAGAAAATGGCTAGAGCAAGACTATGTGCAAATTCAATTGCTCAATTTGCTGCTATTGAGGCACTAAAAAATCCCGGCCCTCACACCAATAAAATGGTTGAAAAATTAAAAGAAAGAAGAGATTATTCATATAAAAGATTGAGACAAATTGAAGGAATCTCAGTTAACAATGCTGATGGTGCTTTTTATCTCTTTCCTAAGATTGATTTTAATGAGTTTAAAAAATGGAAAAATGATAAGGAATTCGTTATTGAATTATTAAAAGAAACTGGTATTTGTACTGTGTTTGGTTCAGGTTTTGGAAACTTCGGAAAGAATCATTTAAGATTAACATTTCTACCTGATTTAGAGACACTTGAAACGGTATATAATCTTATTGAAGATTTTTTAAAATAAAAGATCAAGTACATTCCTAAAATCATAGGCCTTAATATTGGCTTATCTTTATTATTTTATTAATTTAATTCATAATTAAATTGAATATATGAAAATACATCAAAAAAATCCATATAAAATAATTAAATATTATGAGTATTACTTTTTATTAAATAATTAAAATTCTGAAAATTATAAATTAAAACATAAAATATTAAGATTATAATGCAATCCTCTGGAATAAAGATTTTTCGTCTACGATATCGTGGGAGTTTTGAAAGTTGTGAAGAAAATGAGAATCCCGAAAATATTCTCGATTATTTTTCAGTTGTATCCCTCTTAGCTATATATATATTCAAACAGAAACGTCTTTATATCTGGGTTGGGGAATATGTATCTGAATCATTGAAAAATTATATTGCGAGTGTTAGAGCAATTTTTTTGAAAAGCTACCCTGAATTAAGAATACTCCGAAATATAACAATTGATGCAAAATCAGAAACTCAAGATTTTTTTGATAGTATGAAAACTGGTGGAATTACAATAACAAAGGAACAGCTCACTAAAAAAATAGAAGATCAAGAAAATAAATTATTTCCTATAATGTCGGAAATAGATGATTTAAAGACTCAAGCAGATAAATATCTCCTTTCTGAAGAATATAACCAAGCAATTGAAATTTCAGATAAAATAATTCAGTTAGCACAAAATTTTGATGATAGATCGATCATAATTGATCAAGAGGATTTTATCAGTGAAGTAAAGAGGAGGAATATAAATAAGCAAGTGGAACAAGCTCTAAATGAAATAGAAACCTCTAAGAAAGAATTAATTAAATCATGGAATCAAGATCAATATGATGCTATTTTGTCAAAAATTGAAAACTCTTTAAAACTAATTCAAGAAAACGAAATTCAAGGCTATGAAGAGAATCTTGTTAATCTAAAAAATGATTTAATAAAATTCAAAGAAAAAAATGAAGTTTTTTTTAATAAGATTGAAAATCTAGAAACAAATTTAAATACAAATCGTGAAAAATCCCAATTATATGCCGCTTTAAAAATATGTGAGAAATTAATTAACATTTCAGAAGAGCATAAAAAGTCTGAGATCAAAGAAAAATATAAGTTAGTTCTAAAAGAAATTAAATCTGAATTAGAAGAAAAGAATAAGGAAAAACTGATTGAATCTGAGCAATTAATCAATGAAATGAAAGAAATAAAAAAAGTTATAGAGGTTAATGAGAATACATTACCAATAATATATGAATACTCTGTAAGTGAAATTCTTGAAAACTTAAGTAAAGAACCTAATAAGAAACTTGAAAAACTTGGAGTTTTACTTGAAAAACATCGTGTAAAAATAAATAAAAATATAAAAACTAAAGTATTCCTTTTTGGCTTATCAGGAGAAATTCATGAATTCGAAAAAGACACGGAAATAAAAAAAATAAATAAAAATAATGAAAAATTGCTATTATATGGGCATTCTGGATTTTCTAATCCCTTTGATGAGATAATTGAAGAAGCAATTCTTATAGATTTAGTCCCATATAATTTTGAGATCACTAATATAAAAATAAATAATAAAGAAGTAGAAAAAACTCCCGATAAACAACTTACTAAAGATGGAATAGAATATAAATGGAAACTTGAAAATATCCAACTGAAAGAAAATATCGAAATTAATTATCAACTTCGCAGGCGAATTTCAAGAACTATTATATATATTTTTAACGATCAAATAAAAATAATCAATACACATAATAATTTAAATTCCCTTCAATTAGAGGGTATATTTGAAGCAAAAATGCCTTTTAATAATTCATATGGAAACCAATTAAATGGATTAGTTATAGAAGATATTATCCCCTCGTATTATATCAGTTCAATTAAAGAACCTAAAAATATATTACCTTCAGAACAAAATGAAACTGAAATAGGTAATATTATTAAATGGTCTATCGAGAATATAGAAAAAAATGTTCTTAATTTTAACTATAGATTAATGGAATTATATAAATATGAGGAACTAAAAAATAGCATTAAAGATCTTGCTAGAGATGGTATTAATTCCTTAAATAATGGCAATTTATTAGAAACATTACAATTCTATGAAAAAATCATTAATCAATTTAAGGAATATAAAATAAAATAAGTGATGATTATGAAAGAGAATAATGTAGAAGAAAATAAAGAAGAAGAGTATGATATAGAAAAAAAAAAGAAGAAAAAGATAATTAAGAAAAAAATGGTATATCTCGAAAGAATTGAAGATTTAACAATACCTCAAAATAATTGTTTTATGCTTGGAGATTTCTTAGAAGCAATAAAAGTAACTAAGGATATAATAGAACTTGCTAAAGAAGGCAATTTACCATCAATTGTTAAAGAACAAGAAGAATATATTAGGAAATGTGAATTATTAATAGAAAAAAGAAAATTAACTAAAGAGATTAATACTATTTATGAAAGATTAAAAACTCAATTTATTAATTTAACAGAACAAGAGAAAATATTTCAAGCACATAATTTGATCATAGATTTCAAAAAAAAATATGGAACTAAAGTAAAACTTGAATCTATTTCTGATATTAGGGCACTTTTCATTGAAGAGAAAGAAAATTGGGAGGAATTTAAAAAGAAACAAGACACTATTAAAAAGGATCTAGCTAAACTTGAAAAAAGAATTATTAATTCTTTAGATTCTTACGATCTTAAATCAGTAGAACAGATCTTAAATGAATCTAAAAATTTTCTGAAAGAAATATATGATGATGATATTCTCAAAAAATGGAGCAATTTCGAAGAAAGATATATCCATATTAAAGATTTAAATCAATTAAAAAGGGATATAGCTAATGTAATATCTGAATGTAAGATTCTAAAAGAAAATAAGCGTTATACTGAAGCAAGAATTGAATTAACCTCAATCATCCAAAAATTAAAAAATAAAGATTTACCCGAACAACTTAAAAAATTAGAAAATATCAAGAATGATATATCTACTCTTGAGGAAATATATAACACAAAAATTAAAAATCTTCAAGAATTAGAAAAGAAACTTGAAGAATCACAAAATAATAATCATATCCTCAGATCAATCTCTATTTGTAAAAATATAATAAAATTAGTTAAGGAAATTGAAGATAAGGATAAGGAAAGTAAGTATAATCAATTATCTGATAATTTAAAAACAAATTTAAAAGAATCAGAAGAGCTAAGAAAAAATCAAATATCAAAATTTATTGAAAAAGCTAAAGAACTTAATAACATAATAGAAACAGATGAAGATATTTTACCCATAATTGATAAATATTCCGTAAAAAAACTTGTAGGTGATTTATCTGATGATAAAAAAGAGATGTTTAAACAAATAAATTCATTATTAGACCACCATCGAGTTGAGATTAAAAATGAAATTTTGAATAAATACGTCCTTACAAGTGCTTCTGGCGAAATTATTGAGTTAAAAAAAAAAATCAATATCCGAAATATAAAGGAAAATGACAATGAATCTGATAAAATATCAAGTTTTCAGGTAATATCTGGTTTTGAAAACTCCTTTAATGATATTATTAAAGAAGGGATCTTAACAGATCTTATTCCTTATAATTTTGAGCTTACAAATATTGAATTAAATGGTAATCCTGTTGATCAAGGTAAATCACCTAAAAAAACTTTAACGGGTTCAGGACTAGAATTAATATGGAATGTTCAAGAAGTAAAGAAAAAGGAAAAATTTGAAATAACATATAAGTTACAAAAAAGAATCTCAAGAACGATTATTTTTATTATAGAAAATCAAATTAACTTAATAAAAACTCATTCAAATATAGAAAATCGAGAAATTGAAGGTCATTATGATGTAAAAATGCACTTTAATAATAGATATGGAAAACAATTAGAGAGTATTGTTATAGAAGATATTATCCCTAATTATTTTATAAATATTATAATTGAACCAAAAAATATAAAGCCTAAAAAAATTACAAAATCGAATTCAAGTAATCTAATAAAATGGAATATTGGTCCAATGGCAATAGAAAAGGTAAAAAATCATTATGGGTTATTAGAACTCCACAAATACGGAAAATTAAAAGAAAAGATTACTAAATTGAATAACCATGGATTAGATGACTTAGAAAAAGGAAATTTAGTTAATTCTTTTAAAAATTTTATTAATTTAAAAGAACTACTGGTAGTTTATATCGAATAATTTATAGAAGTCTCAGAATAATTAGATACTCTATAGTGGATAAATATAAAATAATTTTAAAAAAACATTATTGTTAAAAATATATAGAAAATAAAAGAAAAAAGATATTAAACTAAAGCAGGATTGGACCGTTAAAACTCCATGTATTAATTATTCCCATATTATCATATATTAATGGTGATTGACGCATACCTACTGGTAGTGTATGCCCTGCAGGAATAAAATTAAACGCAAAATTAAACGCATTTGAAATTGATTGACCTTGATCTAATTGACTCCAGAAAGGATGGAAAAACCATGAACCCGCCCAACCATCACCATTTTGATTTGTGCTCCAATACCAAGACACTAGGTCCGCTGAAGAACTTATATAAGTACAATTAGTTAAATTATACCAACTAGCACCTATTGGTGTCTGTTCATTTAGAAAATTTCCACTATAACAACTATCAACATTAATTAATTTTCTTGTGCAATTAATATCCTTAACTAAATTATAAAATTCTAATTCCATGATATAACTATGATCGGCTTCAAAATGAAATGTTGCATTTCGGTCAGGTAGTATTCCATTTGAACCATGATCTGACATAAAGATAATTAATTGATCTTTTGGATTAATTTGAGAAGCAAATGAGCCGGTTTCAGAAACATTAAGCTCTTGTTTGAATCTAGTAGCATTAACATCATCATTTTCTACATCTATTATAACTCCAGTTAAATCATTTGAAATTCCATCTCCCGTTTCAATATCTATTGTATCGTCTCCTGTATGATATAACATAAGGAATATATTATCATCTGTATACTGATGATTCTTTAAAGTCTTATAGACTTGAAGTGCTTGGGCAGGAAATCCATCAGTATTCAATAAGTTATTTGTATTTGGATTGGTAGGATCAGTTTTATTAACAGCATCCCATCGTTCTAAAAATACATCATCAAAATAAACACGATCCGTGGGTACTCCCATAAAAATACCCTTAACTGATAATACTAGTTTCATTTCTGTAATATTGTCTATACTATTATTATTAAATTGACTCATAACGCTTAATAATCTCCATTGATATAATGTGGAATTTATATTTCTTGACCAGTCAATTCTCACGACACCACTGCCATTTAACCATTGTATTCCCACTCGTGCACCTGGTCCTATTATTGGTTCTGAAGTATTTAGATAAACACTTGCTGACAAAATATAAAAACTTTCATCCATTAACTTATTACCTCTATCAACATAATTATATGTGTAATTAGCGATACTGTATGCAGGTGGTGAATTTACTGGTTCGAAATATAATGCATTTGGAGTATAATTTCCAAAACCTGGATTCGATCCATAATTCCAAGCACCTTCATTTTCCAGTTCCCAAACAGGTCCAAAATCTCCTTCAGCTGTAAAATGGAGTTCTACATCAGTTCCATAGAAATCATTAGCACTACATAGAATAATTGCTTTTCTAACTCCTTCATCTCCATCTAATCTATTTTTAATTGGGGGAGGTTGCAATAATATAATTAACATAGGAATTAATATAGCAATAATTATGATAATTGCTAATAATGGAATTAAAAATTTTTTTTTTTTTGGATCCATATATTCTCATTTAAATTTATAATTATTTGTAAAGAAATAAGATATGGTTATTTTTAAATATAGAGAATATATTTTTCTGATATCTTCTTTTTTTGAAAAAGCAAGAAATATAATATAAAAAGATAGAGAAGCTAAAAATAAAATTTAATTATTCACTCTTATACTTCATTATTTGATTTAGACCTTTAAGAAGTGCAAGCACAGAACTCATTACAATATCTTCATGAGTGGCACTTGTTTTTACAATTTGATTTGTATCCAGATCCATTAATTCAATTGTTACATGACCCAATGCTTCAGTCCCTCCTGTAACTGCATCAATATTATATTCAAGTAGTTTTACTTTACTCATTGGTCCAAAACATTTTACAATTGCTTTAATAGAAGCATCAACAGAACCAACTCCTACCGAAGAAGCAGTTTTACGAATCGAGGAACCATTGTCCCTAATTCTTAATCTAACTGTTGAGGTAGGAGTTACTGAACCAGTCAAGACTGTAAGTTCTTCAAGTATCACATATTGTTCTACTTCTGGAAGCTCTCCCATCACGTCTTTAACTATAGCAAAGAGATCCTCCTCTGAGACTTCGTGTCCTTTATCCCCAAAACTTTTAACATGGTCAAAGATTTTCTTAAACTGTTCTTCTGTTGGATTTAATCCTAGATCAGATAATTTTGCTCTTAATCCATGACTTCCTGTATGTTTTCCAAGTTTTATAGATTGTTTGACTATTTCTTCTAGATTATCGGTTCTTTTAATTCCTATCAATTCAGGAGTTATTGGTTCAAAAGTTCTTGCATGTTTAATCTGCCCAGCTACATGAATTCCAGCCTCATGTGCGAAAGCATTTTGTCCTATTAGAGGTTGCAAGCGTCCAATCTTTATTTTTCCACCACAATAACTCTCTACCAATTTAGCTGTTGGAAATATTAGTCTTGTATTAATGTTCATAGGCAATCCATATAGAGCGTAAAAGGACATTGCAGTCTCTTCAAAAGAGGCATTTCCAGCCCTTTCTCCAAGACCCATGATAGCCGTTTGAGCTTCAGAAGCACCATTCTCAAAACCAGCAATAGTATTTGCAACTGCTAGACCAAAATCATTATGACAATGAACAGCAATCCTTATATTTTTAGGTAAAACTTCATAATTTTTTTTAATAATATGTCCAAAAGCAGTGGGTGTAATCGTTCCAACGGTATCTGGGATATTAACCCGTGTTGCACCACATTCAACTGCAGTTAAGTTTGCTTTTATTAGATAATCTAAATCTGTTCTAGTCGCATCCATAGCAGAAAATAATACTGTATTATAATGCTCTTTTGCATATGTAGTTTCTTCAATAATACAGTCTATTACCTGATCTCTCGTCATTTTTATTTGTTCTCTTAGATGTAAGTCTGAAGTTGAAATAAAAACATGAATACTGTCCATGTCTGCCTCTATTACTCTGTCTATATCAATTCTTTTCATTCTAGCTAATCCAATTACCTCAGAATTCAATCCAAGCTTGGCGATATCTCTACAAGCGGTAAAATCTCCTTCAGAAGTTATGGGAAATCCTGCTTCAATAATATCTATTCCTAAATTACTAAGTGCTTCGGCAATTGATAGCTTCTCTTCATGAGTAAAACTTATACCTGGTGTTTGTTCTCCATCACGAAGAGTTGTGTCAAAAAAATATGCCTTCTCCGGAAGAGTAAGAGTATTCCTAATCTTTTCCATCATTCCTGAAACACTTATTTCATCCATTTCCACCATTTTCTTTTACCTACTTTAAACTGTGTATTAATTCAATAACCTTCTAGATGTTTATAAGAAGTAGAATTATCAAATCTTATAATACATTAGAAGGCGCTTTATAATAATAATAAAAGTAAATTTAAAAGTAAACCTAAGGATAAAACTTGCCCCAAATTGCTCATATTATAATTATCTTTTATATTTTGAAGCATCTTCATTATTTTTATTCCTTAGATATTTATTAGCTATATTAAGTATATATTGGTATAATTAAAATATTACTAAAATTTTTTATAAATTGGTCTATAATCTATTAATTACTATTGTTTCTATATCTCTAGCTGTTAAATCTACTGGATTGTTTTTCAGACTTGTATTTTTTATTATTTTATCTATATCATTTTCAGTAATTCCATAAGATCCTAATCTTTCTATATTTAGATCTTTTGTCCATTTATCTAATGTCTTCAATAAAGTATCTAAATAATGATTTATCTTCTTTTCTTCCACATTATATTGATTTAAAATTAATGCTCCAATTTCAGCATATTTCTTTAAGGATTTCCTTCCTTTTTGACCTATTTCTTTTAATCTTTCTATGTTAATTCTTGTTGCATTAGATAAAAGAGTTCCACATACTATACCATGAGGAATATCGAAAAAACCTCCTATTGGTGATGCCAATCCATGCACTATTCCCAAACCTGCATTTGCTAATGTTATTCCTGACATTAAAGCTCCATATGCCATCCCACTTCTTACATTTATATCATTCGATCCAGAAGTACAAGCAGGTATAAGATTATCTTTCATCACTTTTATTCCACTAAAAGCTAAAGCATCCGTTATTGGATTTGCAATTGAAGAAACATATGTTTCAAGTAATTGGGTGAAAGCATCCATTCCACAAGCTGCTGTTTTTGAGGATGGACAGGTGATCATTAATTCAGGATCGATAATTGTGATATTCGGAACAAAATTATCATGCCTAAGAGATTTTTTAAATCCATGTGGGCCAACTTGACTTATTACAGCATTTTTAGTTGCCTCACTTCCAGTACCTGATGTAGTAGGGATAGCGATATATGGTAATTTTGATCCATTATGTTGTTTATAACCAACACCTTCTAAATAATTTGTTATAGACTCTTCTTTGGTTAACATAGCGGATATAGCTTTTCCAGCATCTATTACACTTCCTCCTCCTATTCCAATAATTAAATCAATTGATTTATTTCTCAGTTCTGATGTTATTTTATCAATAATTGAAGGAGATGGTTCTCCTAAAATTGAAACATGAGAAAAACTAAAATCTTTTCCTTCTATGTTATGTGTAATTTCTTTCCATTTACCTGAATTTTTTAGAGAACTCTTTCCAATAACAAATAAAATATTCGTCCCAAAATCTGGAATTATTTTATAAAGCTCTTGAAGTTTTCCTGAGCCAAATATTATTTTGGGAATATTAGTAAAATTAAATTGTTTAATCATAAAATATCACTTAAAATAGAATAGTCATATTACACATTTAAAAATTAAGAAATTTGAATGTATAAAATATATTTATTATTACCTTAAAATTTTTAACTAAATATTAATATAAATAATAATTCCTTATCAAAATAGAATGATAATAAGTTAATGGTTAATTTTATGATATTCCAAAAGAGTAGTTAATAATATATATTAAAATGGTCGAAAAATGAAGCAATATGTATCTATTCCATATTTTGTTGGTAAATTACTACTAGGTAAAGAAATAATAGCATTCGATAAACTGGACGGGAATAATATGCGTTTTGAATGGTCCAAAAAAATGGGTTGGTATCAATTTGGTACACGAAGAATGATAATTAATCCTTCACATAAAGAATTTAGTGCTGCTATTTCATTGTTTATGCTAAAATATGCAAAAGAATTGGTATATATTTTTAAAAGTAATCCTAAATATAATAAAACAAAAAAAGCCATTGTTTTTTGTGAATGGGTCGGACCACATTCTTTTGCAGGTAGACATAATCCTGATGATGAACTTGATTTAATATTATTTGATGTAAATCCAATTGGAAAGGGAATTATACCTCCAAAAGAATTTATTGAAGATTTTGGACATCTTGGAACCCCAAGAATGATTTATGAAGGACCTTTAACTCTAAAGTTTATAGAATCTGTAAGAAAAAATAAATATAATTTAAAAGAAGGAGTTGTTTGTAAAACAATAGAAAAAATAAAGGGAAATCGTGTAGGGATGGTTAAAATTAAAACAAATGAATGGTTAGAAAAAATAAGACAAAATTATGGAGATCAATACCTTGAAGATGAATTAGCAGGAAGAAATATAATGTAATTAATTCAATTTTTGTCCTCCAATTACACACCAAAGATGATGTTTAATAAAAAGATCAACGTTTTTATATCCAATTTCATTCAACCAATTAATTTGATCTATAAATGTTTCATGTATATCATCCCCCTTAGTTTTTGGCTTTTCAATATTATCAAGATTTCTTATTTTCCAATTATCAAATTGATTTTTTAATAGTTTATAAGAACTGAGTAAATGGTTAGGAATTTTTTTTTTAATTTCTTCACCATGTTTATACCATCTTTCTAAACTACTTTTATAAGCATCAAAATTTAATGTTTTCATCTCATCTATATTAAAAAACCAACCCGTTTCTTCTAACAAATCATAACATCTTTTATATAATTCTTTTTTTTCTTGGGTTTCTAAATGATGAATTGCTGACATAGAAGTTATTAAATGAACTTTTTCATGAATTAATTTTGTCCAATCCTCCTCTATTGGAGATATTATAAAATTAATCCTTTTATTGTATTTATTCAATCTATTTTTTGCTACATTTAGAAAATCATCAGAATAATCAATCCAAAAACATTTAACATTTGGATATTTTTTTAAAAATCTTTCTAAAAAAATCCCACTTCCCGCACCTAAATCTATAACATTATATTGTCTATTTATATTAAAAGGTAAAAGATCTATTACTTCCTCTTGTAGATAGTCATATTTTGGCACAAGATACTGAGCTAGCTTATCATAAATATCTGCCATTTTAAAGAATCTATTTTTATTATTATTTTCGCTCATTTTTTATTCTTAAATTCTTATTGAAATTATGATAATTAATAAGTTATAATTAAAAAGCATTAGAAATTATTTAAATATTTTAAACAAATTACATTATCAGAAATATAATGTTGGGAATAAAAGATCTTAACGAACAACTTGTTAAAATGAATACTGAGATGAAAGCTATAGCAGAACAAATAAAAAACCTCTCAGTAAATTTAATTACTTTTAGTTCAGAAATTTCTAATTCTGTTAATAAGATGAGTTCTGTACTTCAAGATACCAATATCACTATGAAGGAATCATTTGATCTTATGTCGAAAACAATCAAAGATATGAGTCTTAACTTTTCAACTTCTTTGGAGAATACTGTAAAACAAATGTCTGAATTTAAGCTACAAATGGATATAAAAGAAACAATCTTGAAAAGTTTGGGACTTAAAGGAATAATACCTGATTTTTTAAAAAAAAAATAAATTTTTGAATAAAATTTTATCGATTTTAATATCAATAAGTGTTTATCTATAACTTAATAATATGTTTTTCATAGTCTCGATCACTAAGTTTCCAATAATAGTAGTATAGCTAAAAAGTACTAACAAACTAAATATAATTGGGATAATTAAGATTCCAATCTTTATTCCCTTTATTTCTTTCCTAAATTTAGTTAATTCTCTTCTTTTAATAATATCTTTTGATATAAATATAATTGCCGTTGAGGAAAATCCAAGCATAATGATAACATTTAAGTAAATCATACTCTTATCAAAGGATAGACCATAGCGCCAAACTATCTCCCCTGCTCTGTTTACTTCATAAACAATTCCACTATATCCATTACTTATTAGCGTGTTTCCATTCTCTAATCTATCAGCATCATAGGGAATAATTAAATCTCTGGTATAGCTCCAAACAATTTTCTTACTATCCTTCTCAATCTCAATAATTCTATTATGTAATGAATCTGTGATTAAAAGATTTCCATTCTCTAATTTATCCACTCCTCTAGGCCAATCAAGTCCTTTGCTATAATTCCAGATAATTTTATTAGTTGTCATATTTATTTCAATAATGCGGTTATTTCCTGAATCTGGAATGTAAATAGTACCATAACTTGTATATATTGGATTGTGCTGACGACTTATTAAAGTAACATTCCTATAATCTCCATACCACCAGATTATATTATCTGGATTGTTTGAAGGCCCAATTCTTTCAGCAGTATAATTTACTTCAACGATTAAATCAAAATTTCTTATAGAAATTAAACATGCATCATAGCTTCCATAATTCTTAAATTCAACATTATTAAGATGAGTCCAATCATAAGTAAAATTATGTAAATAATAATGTGGCAAGAGAGGTTTATCTATCCACTCAGGATTTACTTCTGTCCAATTTATTTTTGCAGGTTCCCAACTCCATACTATATCTTTGTTGGGATAATTAATTTCTATAACTCGATCATAAGCAGTATCAGCAACTAATATATGGTCATTTGGAAGCACTTCCATATCATGAGGATATGCTAAACCACTGAATTCCCATACAACATTTTTATATTGATCAACTTCAAATATTTTATGACCAGAACTATTTGGCTTTACTGGTATTTGGTTTGCCACTCTTTTAGGATGTTCAAATATTTCTGCCAAAGGAAGTCTACAAATAAGGGTGTTTCCATTTTCTTTTCTTTGAACATCAAAATATCCCTCTAACCAATCATTATAACTAAAAATATAAAAAGCTATGAGGTTTGAAAACAATAATAAAAGTATAAAACCCAAATATATAATCCTTTTTGGTTTTATTTTTCTCATATAATTTTAAAAATTTTTTATTTTTAAAAAGTTTAAGTTTACCAAGATATTCGAATAAGCTATAGATTTAATACAAAAAAAAGATTTACCTTACTAACTGGTTAGATATTAAAACTTTATAAGAGGTTAGGGATAATGGTTTCAAATGATAAGAAACAGAAAAAGAAGAGATCAATAAATCCTGCTATAGGAGGTTCATTGAGAAATTTAATAAGAATCCTTGTCATGAATCGAACGATATCTAAAAAATATTTTCCAAGATTAGTAGGGATTGTTCTTATAAATATGATTGGAATACCAGTTCGTTATCTTGAATCTAAGAAATTAAAGAAAATTGTTGAGAAAGTTAAATTACCAGATGATCCTGTTATTATTTTAGGTCATTGGAGGAGTGGTACAACTCATCTTCATAATTTACTATGTAAAGACCCTCAATTTGGGTACGTCACAATGACTCAAGCTTTTTTTCCAAAATCATTTATATATCTTAAAATTTTCAGAAATATGATGAAAGTTTTTATGCCAGATACACGTCCCCAAGATAATGTAAAAATTGGAGTTGATGAGCCACAAGAAGATGAATTTGCTTTAGGAAGTTTATGTCCTTATGGATTTTATGTTAGTTGGTATTTTCCTCAACAAATGATAGAGAATTATATAAAATACACATGTTTAAAAAAAGTTCCATCCAAAGTGAAGGAAGAATGGAAAAGAGTTTATCTTGAGTTATTAAAGAAAGCGAAATACTACATTAGAAGGAAGTCTCTCGTTATAAAGAACCCTGCTAATACTGTTCGTATAAAAATTCTCTTGGAATTATTCCCCAACGCAAAGTTTATCAATATTCATAGAAATCCTTTTGAAATTTATATGTCAACTCATAAATTATATGATTCTGTATTACCATGGCTCAATTTGCAACCAATTTCCAAAAAAGAAATTGATAAAAACATAATAACGATATATAAAGATATGATGCTTACTTTCTTAAAAGAGAAAGATTTAATTCCAGAAGAAAATTACATTGAACTTACCTTTAAAGATTTAGAAGAGAATCCAATTAAGCAATTAAAAAAAATCTATCAAAAGTTCAAATTGAATGGATTTGAAGATATTAAACCTCTTTTTAAAGACTATCTTAAAGAAACTGCAAATTATAAAAAGAATAAATATGTATATAGTATTTCTACAATAGAAAAGGTTAAGAAATATTGGGATTTTGCTTTAAAGGAATGGAATTATGATATACCTGACTATTTAGAAAAAAATTAGCTTTTTTTATTTGATAATTTTTCTATTTCTTGATGGAATACATCTATAAATCTTTTTGATTGTTCTTTAGAAAAAAATGCATCATAAGTAGAAAGATAAATATGAAGTTGCTCTCGATAAGTAAAAGTAACAAATTCATGTCCAATATGGGGAAGTAGAGAATAACCCAAATCTACATCTAATATTTCAAGTTCGTCTCCAATTTTTGTTAAGAAACTTTTCCCCGTAACGCCTCCATCAACAATTTCAGGCCATAATATCCCAAAATTACTAAATAATGACGTAAATGGGAATTGAAATAACTTATGAAATAATTTCCGACTTA
>Ga0315549_1000769_pt1 | contig 36788 bp, 31 predicted proteins | sample SalMarSW160200MG_FD_203101 | JGI IMG/M metagenome (GOLD analysis project Ga0315549, IMG submission 203101) | Salt marsh sediment microbial communities from the Plum Island Ecosystem LTER, Massachusetts, United States - Salt Marsh Sediment SW1601-200 ... | reverse complement strand
ATTCCATTTCACACGATAAGTGGCCAGTTGGGGACCTTCCTTGTTATCAAAGTCAAAAAGACATTCCCGGATCGGGAGCACGACTAATCTTTTATTGCCCATAATACTAACATACAGTTCCCGTCCCTTGATGTATTCTTCGGCAATTGCGGGTTGCTCCCAACGCTGGTGCATAAAACGGACACGTTCGGCCAATTCCGAGTCATCGTTGACTAAAGAAGCGTTTGAAATACCTTCGGAGCCGTCTTCCAGCGCGGGCTTGACAACCAGCGGATACCGGGCTGTTTTGGCAACACGAAATTTTCGACCGTGAGGCAGAGAGAAAAAATTCGGAACGCGGATCTTATGCAAACTCAACAGCTCCTTGCACAACCGCTTGTCTCTGCACAACAACAAACCCATTGCTCCGGTACCGGTAAACGGAATACGTAACATTTCCAGAAGTCCGGCTATATTTTTGTCAAATCGACGGTCTCCGTTGAAAGATTCGGTGAGGTTAAACACTATATCTGGATTTTGTTCGGTTAAAGTTCCGACTATAGTCTCAATGTTACTAACCGCTCCGAGTACCGAGACTTTATAACCCAAATCCCGCAGTGCCTCGATAACATGATATTCCGTCGTGGGAATCTCAGGAGAAATCTCAAAATTCGGGTCATCGTCTTTGACCTCTGTTGCATCGACTAAAACCGTTATATTCAATTTTCGACTCATTAACGTGTATGCCTCCCGACAATTCTGAGTGTATTACTTGCAATAGCTGTTAGAAAAGCCGTAATTCCTATTATATCATCCATCTGACTCGATTTCGCATAAAGATTAAGCGCATCGCAACGAAGAATCAAAGTATTGACTAACTGATGGATATCGTGTTTTCGATGTCCGGTCCACCGAGTCAGACTATCTACAAGTACTCGTCGATGATGACGTAAGATCCTGGAAGCTTTCGGATTCGTAGAAGCGCTTTGTTTTAACGAAAACAGACTAATCAGACTATCGTCATAAAAACCCTGGAACTCGCTGCCCAGTGCCTTTCGCTTACGTTCGTAATGAGCGGCAAGCGTCGAAGTCATCCGAGAGGCGGGCCACGGCGGCTGTCCCTGGGCTGTTTTTACCGGTGCCATTGTTGAAATACGTTTCATCAAACCATCCACATACCATAGCTTCTTGATTACCGGCCAGTTTCGATACTTCTGCTGCCAGCAACTCTGCGGAGCCAGCCAGACTGCAAATGTCTCGGCGAAGTCTTCGTCGGGATGCGACTGGGCGTAATTGTCCTGCAGGTTGATGACAAAACGTCGGGAATAAGGCCAATAGTAATAGGAATCCGAGTACTTTGAGGAGAAAGGTCCGAACAATTCCCGCCACCTGGTCTTCTTGTACAGTTCGTACGCGTAGTTCAAGGCGTGGCCGCACTCATGACGCAAAAGTTTCATACAGGACTCTTCAGTCCCACCTTCCACCTCGTACATCATTTTCTGCTCGATATTTTTCAATCGCGGATGAGCAAGATAAAAAGGTATCCCGATGATAGGAATTTTGTCGGGACAGAGCCATTCATCAGTAAGATAGCACGTCGGATGAAAGCAAATTCCTCTGGAATCCAGCTCCTCATATAACCTCTCTATCAGTGGCTGGAGTTCGGAGCCCTGAATTTGTACTCCAAAATCGCGAACACGCATCTGCAGGATATCCTCGTCCGGCAGTTTTTCCCAATCTTTGATTTTCACAATTTTCGCCATAGGCTTTTTTAGCCCGTATAGTCCACATACTTCTTAAGTGCGAACCGACAGACACTCTATTATAGATTTTTAATGATATTAACAAAAAAATCCCGCGCAGACAAGTATTAGTACCCGAATAAAAAGAGACTATCCGGCCCGCTCAGTTCCCAAAAAGCCCCCGGATAAATCCAGGGGCAAAATACCATCTATCGTCACCGATACATTTTTTTATTCTATAACGTGGATGTTTTTCTTTTTGCACATTTGTTTCAGTATTTTAGGCCAGACGGTCGCACTGACTTCCCCGATATGGGCCTTTTTCAATAATAGCATAAATGTCCGGGACTGACCTATACCACCGCCTATACTAAGCGGTATTTCATTATTGACTATAGCTTGATGATAGGGAAATTCAAGCATATTCAACTGATCTGAAAGCTCCAGTTGCTGAACAAGGGTATCGGCGTTAACACGGATGCCCATCGACGTCAGCTCATGGCGGCGTTTCGTTACCGGATTCCATACGAGAATATCACCGTTCAGGCCGTGCATAGGCCGACCGTCGGCAGATTGAGTTGGAGTCACCCAATCGTCATAATCAGCCGCACGCATTTCATGCGGATAGCCGTCCTCGAGCACCCAGCCTATACCGATTATGAAAATTGCTGGATATTCCTGTAATATCTCCATCTCTCGCTGCTTTCGAGGCAAGTCGGGGAACTTTTCCAGTATCTCCTCGGCGTGCAGGAAAGTCAATTCATCCGGCAAATCGGGATATTTGTCGTTCTTCAATTTGGGAAAAAGCTCCTGAACATGGATTTCGGCACCTTTGATAACCTTCCATAACTTCCGGACAACTTCGCGAAGGAAATCGAGATTTCGCTGCTTGGCTGTCATAGTCAGCTCCCAGTCCCACTGGTCCACATAGGCACTATGGTCATGGTCAAGGAAATAGTCTTTCCGTATGGCACGCATATCGGTCAGCAATCCTTCGCCGATGTCCATTCCGAATTGCTTGAGAGCCATGCGTTTCCATTTGGTGGCAGCCTGTACGACCTGAACGTCGATCGGATTTTTGCCGTTATCGTTCGAGATATGAAACTGGATTGGAGTTCGTGAGCCGTCACGGTCGAGCATGTCGTTAACACCGCTTTCGACATCGACAATCAAAGGAACTGTCACTCGTATAAGATTCAATTCCTTGCACATATTTTCCTCGATGTAGTCCTTAGCAGCATAGGTTGCTATCTGAGTTTCCTTCGGTGACAACAGGGAGTTGTAATCCTGCGGCAGAATTTTATCCAGCTCTGCATAGTCGCCGATACCGGGACCGGCTAAATCCGCTTTTTTTTCGTCTGTCATTGTGCTTTCTCCTATGTTTTTTAATTTATTGTTGAAAATTTCCAATCACATGTTATCAACGGCGAGGTCAATAAATTTGCCTCCACGTATTACTTTCAGCTTTCGATGTTGTCTTATCCTGCCGGTCAGCGATTGTACCTGCCAGCCTAAATTATGCCAGTTCATTACTACATCATTAACACGTTCATAATTTACGATAATGTCTCCTGCTTGAAGTCCAATATTACTATGCTCATCAGATATACTCTCGACTTTCAATCCCGAAAGTATCAGATTATCAGTCAATAATTTTTCATTCGCCGTACTAATAATAAAACCGAAATCTTTTATAATTTCTTTTTTGGATGACTCGGGTGTGTTATCTAACCGTTCTTCATATTCACGTACTTCAGGGAGCATCTCTTTTGCTGATTCTCGAAGATAATCGAAGCTGTAGTCCGTAGTACGACCAATCTCCAAATCTCGAATTTTTTCTCCAAGATCAAATTTATATAATAACTTGAGGTTTTCAGGGGGGATTTTCTCTTTAGCGAGGCGAAACTCTGTCAGTGATTTGCTATTTACCAGGACTTCTAACACGGGCCAAAGCTTGGGTTTTTCAGGTAAAGGTTTGTTAAGTTTTATGTCCAGACGCAATGCGAATCTTTCCAGCCATTCATACCAACGATAAGTTACTACTTGCGCGAATGTCCGAACTACTAACGAGTCTGGATCGACTCTGCTGACAAGTGTTTTAAATTCCTCATCCTGATTTGCATGGAACATCACATTCAAAGCACGCTCGCCCTTTTCAAATATCACGGCAAGGCGTTCTTTTTTACCTTCATCGAACTGCGTCCTGCTCTCGGAAACAATCTCCTGAAGCGCCTGGTCAATCGCGCACCAGGCTTTAATCCAATCTGCACTAATTAACTCGGCGCTCAATAAGTCTGCTTCGACAATTTCGTAGTAATCCGGCCAATTCGAAAAACTTTTTGATTCAACATCTTTAAATTCTTTATCATAAACGGATTGAAATTTGGAATTCAAAGAAACCAATATTAAACTTCCTTCTTGTTTACGTAATACATCTTCGGAAGTATAGAATCGCTTTGCCGCTTGTCCTTCACCATCGTTGATTTTGCTGATTAGTGGTTTTAGCTTCGTGGATATATTCTCACTCAAACAAAACGGAGGAGTCGCCATCACCCCCCACATACCCAAATACACCATTGGTTTCTGAATCCATATTTTACCATCAGCCTCACGCAGTATGCAATCTTCGAATAATTTTACTTTGAGCTCACTCTGATTTCCTGCAGCTATGCTTACGAAAGACAAGATTGTGACCAGGAATACAGATAGATAGTTTCTTTCTACCATAAAAGCTCCTTTGTCAAGCTTAATGAATTCCGGTAATTTCCAGCCGCAATATCTTCACTCAGCAATGATAAATTTGATTTTTCGTCTGTCAGAAGAACTGCATTGAGTGTATTTATATCACAAAATTCCTCACCGGTGAAACCATATTTACTCAGCTCATAACTTTTACCTGCTGTCAATTCCAGGTTCGTCCTGCTTGCAAAAATAAATATATGCTGTAATTCATTCGCAATACCGCTTTGTAATGCCACTATATATGGAAAAACATCCGTAATGGTACGAGCTACTGCCTGAATTGCCGGATGCTCCGGATGGCCGATTAACCGAACAACAAAAACACCACCCGGTTTTAGATGTTCTTCTACCAGCTTAAAGGATTCCCTTGTATATAAATGCTCGGGAACAGTTCCACCTATGAATGCATCTATGATAATAGTGTCATACTTCTGCTTGTCTCGTAAAAGAAAATCCCTGCCGTCAGCTATTTTAATTTCTGCCGCAAGGTCGAAATACTTTTCAGCAAGTCGAATTACTTCCGGCTCGATTTCGACCCCCTGGATATCAATACTATAAAGCGCAAGTGAGCGAATATGCAATCCGGCACCTGTTCCTATAAGCAATCCAGTCTGGGTCTTAGGTCGAAAGTATGGAATTAATTCAATATAGTCGCGACTGCTAATAAGTGACCCTCTTATTATACCCAAGCCGGAAAAAGGGATAATCGTTTGAAAAATTCCATCGCTTATAAGAGCACGAGTTCCATGATATTCAATTACTTTCAGGTGGCTATATAAACCATCAGCTTCCTCCAGCACATGCATTTCTCCGAGCGGTCGAGATGCTTTTTCAACATACAATCCATTAACAATGGCCAAAATTAAGATGATAATTGAGACGACTGCTAAATAAATGTACTTCATCATACCATATAGGCTTTCAAATATTTATCTCCCGAACAAGCTAAAAAACTTTACCTATGTTTTTCTCTGAGCCAGGTGACGAATTTACTCAAACCGTCCTGGATGGATGTCGAAGGTTTATAATCCAGTTCTTTTGCGGCCAAAGCCACGTCGGCAAAGGTGCGTTCGACGTCGCCAGGCTGCACGGGCTTGTATTCTCTGATTGCTTTTTTACCGAGTGCTTTTTCAATCTCATCGATTAAATCATTAACCGTTATCGGCTGAGATTCGCCGAGATTATATACATGGAAACCATTGCATTTTCCCATCGCCGAAACTGTACCGTCGATAATGTCGTCGATATATGTAAAGTCCCGCATCATGGAGCCGTCACCGAAGACAGGAATGGGTTTATCCTGCTCGATTAGAGTTGCGAACTTATGGATGGCCAAATCCGGCCTCTGTCTGGGGCCGTAAACAGTGAAAAAACGCAAACAGCTTATGGAAATGCCCCAAAGATGATGATAGGTATGGCAAATTAACTCGCCCGCCTTTTTCGTAGCGGCATAGGGTGAAATGGGGAAATCCACATTGTCGTCTTCGGAGAAAGGGACTTTTTTATTGTTGCCATAGACACTCGAGCTCGACGCGAATATGAACTTATCGATTTTCTGTTTTTTTGCCGCTTCGAGTAAGATCGTTGTCCCGTTTATATTTACATCGGCATAAAGCAAAGGTTGCTCTATCGAAGGTCGAACGCCTGCTTTGGCGGCTAAATGCACAATTATATCGAAGCCTTCGCCGACTACTCTGTTCATAGCGGTGTTGTCACGAATGTCGGCTTCAACGAGACGGAAATTGTCACCCTTAAGACAATTTTCGATGTTACCACGCTTGATACCGGGATCGTAAAAATCATCGAAATTATCGATTCCGACAACCGTCCAACCTTCTTGAAGCAAACGCTCGCTCAAATGCGAGCCGATAAAACCTGCTGCTCCTGTTATCAGTGCTTTCATAAGCTTCACTCTATTTTCTGGAATTAAATATCATGTCGAAAAAACTACGATCACACCTATCACTCCAATCAATAGACCAATAAACCGGTATAGTTCATCAGATTGCTCCAGGCCCCAATCGAGAATAACACTTGTTTTTTTCGATCCAAGCCCAAAAATCATCAAAGCCTCTGCCATAAAAATAATCCCACAGACAAGTATTACCCATGGGTATCTGCATTGATTCGCACCGGCAAAAAATACCGCTGCTAAGGATAAATTTACAATACCATCAAAGTATATTCGTCTGCCCTTTTGAAAAATAATCATTAACTTTTTTGCAATATCCGGCCATAGCATATATACAACCGCTATCAGAGCCAGGACTACGCCCAAACTCTTAATAACAATTTGCATTTCCATCATATCTCACTGAACGATCCGGACTTCACGGAAATTTTATTTATGAACCGGAGTTCTTCCGACACTGTGATATTCGATTCCCGCCGCATGGACAACTCCGGGATTGTACAGATTTCTGCCGTCGAAAATAACCGGTTTTTTTAGCTTTGCGGCAACTGTTTTAAAATCGGGATTCCTGAATTCCTGCCAGTCGGTGAAAATAACGAGGGCATCGGCGTTATCCAGAGCATCGTAGCCGTTCTGGAATATCTGAATTTTGTCACCCAGAACTTTCTGTGCCGAAGCAGCAGCTTCAGGGTCGTATGCCCTGATATTCATTCGGCAGTTGAGGAATTTGTTTATGCAGCTAATCGCCGGTGACTCTCTGATATCGTCGGTTCTCGCCTTAAAAGCCAGCCCCCAAACCGCTAAGGTAATCTGGTCCTGCCTTCCGGCAAAATAGTCTATAATACGCTGTGCAAAACGCTCCTGCTGATTTATGTTTACCTGCTGTACGGATTTTGCAATAGTCATCTCGACACCGTGCTCGGAGCCGGTATGAATAAGTGCGCGAATGTCTTTCGGAAAACAGGCTCCGCCGTAACCGACTCCCGGAAACAAAAACGCCGAGCCTATTCTCGAGTCACTGCCGAGACCGTGCCTGATCATTTCGATGTCCGCCCCGACCCTTTCGCAAAGTGCTGAAAGCTCGTTCATAAAAGAGATTCGAGTCGCCAGCATCGCATTAGCGGCATACTTCGCCATCTCGGCCGAAGCCGGATCCATAAAAAGTATTCGGCTGCTCTTTCTCATAAACGGGCTGTATAATTGCTCCATAATCTCCCGAACTTTGGGACTGGTTACCCCTATGATTATCCTGTCGGGACTCATAAAATCTTCGACGGCCGCACCTTCTTTGAGAAATTCCGGATTGCTGACATAATCGAAAGGCACATCGGTTTTCGACTTGATAATCTCCGTAATCTTTTCGCATGTCCCCACCGGCACCGTGCTTTTAGTCGCAATGATCCGGTAGTCACTGAGATTTTCGGCGATTCCGTTAGTCACCGAAAAGATCGCCGACATATCCGAAGAGCCGTCTTCCGCCGATGGCGTTCCCACTGCGAGAAAAATAATTAGCGAATTATTCACGCCGTACTTCAGCTCAGTCGTAAAATGCAACCGACCGAGCTTTGCGTTATGTCTTACAATCTCAGTCAGGCCCGGTTCATAGATGGGAATGACTCCGTCTTTAAGAGAGGCAATTTTCTCGCTGTCGTTATCTACGCAAATTACATCGTTGCCGGCTTCGGCCAAACACGCTCCCGTTACCAGACCGACGTAACCAACACCGGTCACACATATTTTCATACAAAAACCTCCTGTTGTTTAACGCCTCAACTTTTGGTTCGGTATTAATCAACAAGCTCTATCATATCTATATCTATCTCGACGCTTGCCGCCTGTCCAAGCATATCCACCTGCAGGACCAGGCGCATCGTTCCCTTGGTCTTGACCACGATACCCTGTAAACCCATAAGAGGTCCGGCGATAACCCGGCACTTCTGACCCACCTTGATATATTTGTGCGGCACCAGTGGAGCACCGGTCTGGAGAACCCTTTCGATCTGTACCAGCTCATTAAGGAATTTTTCCTGGTCTATAACTTCGATAAAGTTCGCCACGCGGTCGGTCCTGAGTATCTCCGTCCGCTGGTTTTCGTTACCGCAAAAAAAAATGTATCCACTGAACAAAGGCAGCAGTGATTTTATCGTCCTGCGGCTTTTTCGCCTGACCTTCCAGGTCATCGGGAGAAAGTAACAGATGTCCCTGCTGATCAAATCGTGGGCAAGGGCCTTTTCATTCCTGCTTTTCGTATGGGCAACCCACCATTGGCCGGTATATTCACGTATCGATCCAACTTCGGGCCACATGATAGGGGGATTTTCGCTTACACTCAGCAATTTTATTATCCTGTAATATTTCTTAATTCATGTCAAAAAAATTTCAGTACGGTTCCGGCAACGTACTCGATCTGCTCCTGAGATAATTCAGGATAAACCGGCAGCGATAAAACTTCCTCGCAAATGCGTTCGGTAACCGGCAAATCACCCTGCTTGTAACCAAGCTCACTGAAGCACTCCTGAAGATGCAGCGGCTGCGGATAAAATATAGCCGAACCGATATTATTTCCTGCCAAAAAATTCTGCAGCCGGTCCCTTTCCGGCACCGCTATAGTGTACTGGTGATATATGCTGACATTGTTTTCTTCTATCTTCGGAGTTTTAATCGGCGAACCGGCAAAAATATCATCGTAAAAAGCCGCATTCTTTCTTCGCTTCTCGTTCCAGGAATCAATGTACTTTAATTTGACGTTTAAAACAGCCGCCTGGATACCATCGAGGCGGAAATTACCGCCGATCATCTTGTAAAAGTATCGAGGATTCTGTCCGTGGTCGCGAAGCACTCTCAGCTTTAGTGCAATATTCTCCGAATTGGTTGTGACCAATCCGCCGTCACCGAAGGCATTGAGATTCTTGGTCGGATAAAACGAGAAGCAGCCGCAGTGGCCGAAATTACCGCACATTATATCATCCTGACTCGCACCTATTGCCTGAGCGGCATCCTCGATAACGGCGAGATTATGATGTTGAGCGATCTCGTTGATGGCTTTCATCTGTGCCGCCTGCCCGAATAAATGGACCGGTATAATTGCCCGTGTCTCTTCGGTAATTTTCTCTTCGATGCAGACCGGGTTGATGTTGTACGAATCGGGATCTATATCTACAAAAACAGGCTTTGCCCCGACTCTGACAATGCAGCCGGCGGTGGAAAAGAATGTAAAGGCTGTGGTAATGACCTCATCGCCCGGCTTAATGTCCAGAGCCATCAGGCTCACGAGCAGCGCATCGGTGCCGCTGGAGACTCCGACGGCATATTTGCTCCTCAAATACGTGGAAATCTTCTGTTCGAAATCAGCCACCGCCGGGCCGAGAGCAAACATCTGACTCTCACAAACATCTGCTATTGCCGGCAGAACTTCATCCTTGATTGTGGCATACTGTGCCTTCAAATCCAAAAGTGGGACATTCATCATAACTCCCGTCTGAATCGCATCCTGCATATTCATTTCCTCAATTACGAAATTCCATTCGTTAATCCAAATTCTGCCCAGTTTGACAACTGAGCTTGTTAGTGTATAACCGTACGGTTAAAATGTCAAAAGATTTGACAAAATTGTTTCCCTTTCTATTTGAAGATTGAAAATTAGATATTGACTATTTATCAATAATCGTATATCGGTTGTGGTTGGAAAACTCACTATGTAGGACGTATTACGTAAGACGAGAATTTGAAAAGTGAGCTAAAGTGAACTAAAGTGTAAAGTTAGAACTTTAGTCACTTATGACAGTAGGCACTTATAAAGAATGAAAACTAAAAATAATTTGAATGTTCTGTTCACATGTATCGGCAGGCGCGTTTCGTTACTGAACAGTTTTCGCCGGGCGGCAAAGCAATTGAAAATCAAGGCATCATTTTTCGGTACGGATACCACTCAATTAAGTCCCGCCCTGCAATTATGCGATAAAGGGCTTCTGGTCAAACCGATAAAACATCCCGGTTATATTAAACAACTGCTCTCTATCGTCAAAAACAACCGGATCAAGCTGCTTATCCCGACAGTTGACCTGGACCTGAAACTATTGGCTCAAAACAATTCGAAATTCACGGCTCTCGGCTGCCGTGTTCTTGTGTCTTCGCCGGAAGTGCTGGATATTTGCCAGGACAAAAGGCTAACCTACCGCTTCTTAATCAAAAACGGATTCGATACGCCGGTGACTATGAGCATTCGTTCGGCACTTTCCGAAAGAAAGCTCGACTGGCCCTGTTTTTTAAAACCCTGGGATGGTTACGCCGGTAGAGGAAACGCCGTAGTTCATAACAAAAAAGAATTGTCCTTTTATGCCAAAAAAATCCCGAACCCAATCTGTCAGGAGTACGTTCAGGGCACCGAATTCACATGTGACGTTTACGTCGATTTCGAGATGTTGGTTCGCTGTGTGGTTCCGAGAAAACGTATCGAAATAAGGGCCGGTGAAGTCAGCAAGGGACAGGTCGTAAAAGACCGGCATATTATGAGCCGCGCGAAAAAACTTGTGGAGACTCTCGGCGCCGGCCCGGGCCTGATTACACTGCAATTATTCCAGGATAAAAAAGGCAAGCTCAAATTTACCGAGATAAATCCACGATTCGGCGGCGGTGTACCACTATCCATCCGAGCCGGAGCCGACTTTCCAAAATGGATTCTACAGGAGACGCTCGGCAGAAAGACAAATATCAGGTTCGTCGGCTTCAAAGACGGCCTTGTCATGCTCCGTTACGACAGCGAAGTATGGCTCGAAAATCCAAAGCCCACCAAATCCTGAATTTCGTTTCTATCCCAAGCAGCTACTATATTACTATTTACTGCTATTAAAGCAGTATATCACCTCTTTCAACGACCCTCCAGAGTACGCCCGCCGGTTCGAAATCGTATCGTCTAAGCAAAAAGTCGGGACAATATCCTTGAGCCGGCGTAACCACGTAAACTGCTCTTTCAGAAAACAGTTTTTTTATTGTTTGTCTGTCGAACACAGGAGAATTTTCGCTGCTTCCTATACTCGATATAATCTTTATGTCACTTCCCTGCCGCTCTTTCATCACTTCCTGCGCGTACAGCAACGGCGGGGCTGTTGTCGCATCGGCATAAATTATCGCCGGCGGCTTGACACTGAATAGCGCTTCGACCGCAAACCGCTCGGCTCCTTTATTACCGGTCTTCCAGGGCCACAGGAAATATGTTTCATTGTTCCGATAATAGATTCTTCTGCCGCTGCCTATTTTAATATCGAGCTTTTCGGCAATTTTAGGCGCCATATAATAGACAGGAACAACAGCCACACAAAATATCGCAAATATATAAATCAATATCCCATTACCCCCGGTGAGACATCTGTAAGCCCCCAGGCTGATCAATAGCGAGACTATACAATAGAAAGGGATAAAAAAAGCGTAACGATCCTGCACGGTATAGCGAAAGGCAAAAGCAAAATATAATATTAGCAAGGCCAATATCACGTTTGCAAACCAGCGCTTCGGAGAAAGCTTATACAAACTCCATACTCCGACAATCGACAGCAAGAGATTCGGCGTAGGAAAATTCAAAACGATGTACATAAAATTCTCTTTGGCTATTTGGACACTTAAAGTGGTATTAAGAACATCTCCCTGCCATCTTTCGCCGAAAGCCGCCGAAGCCAGTGTGCCCAGAAAATCACCGCTCTGTAAAGTATTCTTTACGATCAAATACTCATAGGGCAACGCTCCGGCTATCCAAAGAACCGCCATAACAAGCAGATTTTGAAATTTAATCTGTCTTTTGACAAGCAGAAACAAGGCAAGAACCACATAGCAGACAAATGCAATCGAGGCCAGCATGTGATTGGCAGTCGCAAGGCCGTTGATAAGGGCCAAAAGATATAAATAACCTTTTCGGGAGGTTTTTGCATATTGCAGCAGCACAATCAATTCGAATAAAAGCAGTGCCGCCGCCAGGCCGTATGTTTCCGGGATGGTCGAATGCCGCCAGAAGGTGTGTGACAAAGCTAGTGACGCGGCGCCGAGCAAGGCAGCGAAAGTCTCGCCAAGCCATAGCCGCAACAGCAAAAAAATATTCGCGACGGCCAATGCCGAGATTATCGCCGTCATTATATTTATTCTATAGGCAAGTTCACCGAATGGGATATTTTTGACGGCGATCGCAAGGATATAATACAAGGGATGTGACAATGCCAGACCGAATCGGCCTTCAATATCATTATGAAAGACCCTGTATTGAATTACGCCGCTATCCTGCCAGACAACACCGGGCGCACACGTCGTGACATATAGCAAAGCGGCCGCCAAAAAGACAAAAATATAGCTTAATTTAAGATTGCTACCTGTTTTGGACATCATCCGTTGGTTAAATTGTTACAGTAAGATATTCAGTATCGTCAACAAACAGAATCGCTCCTTCGTACGCAGCGGGAACAAGCAGGCAATCGCCCGCTGTGAACTCAAGATTGTCACCCCCTGTGCCGAGAATTGTGCCGCAGCCGGAGAGAACTATCAGTGTTTTCATTTCGCCCGGCGAAAGGAGCGCCTCGCAGTTTTTAGCCTGATGACCTTTGTCTATGACGAAATAACCACAATTAACAAGCCGCCCTATCGTAGTAACCGGAAGCTGGTCGTCGGACATGTCAAAGTTGATACTCTCTAAGGCCTCCTCGATGTGTAGCTCCCTCGGCCTGCCGGTCTCGTCCACTCTGTTCCAGTCGAAGACGCGGTACGTCGTATCCGAAGGCAATTGAATTTCCGCTATCACAAGTCCCGGCCCGATAGCATGTGCCGTACCGGCCAGCAGAAAGTGGCACTGCCCCACTTCGACCGGAATCTTGTTCAATAAATCCGCGACGTTCCCTTTTTCTATCGCTTCTGCGAACTGCCGTTTCGTGACTCCTTGTTTCAGCCCTTTATAAATAACAGCTCCCGGCTCGGCGGAAATTATATACCAGCACTCGGTTTTTGGCTGCCCCCGGCCCATTCGCCTGACCGTCTGCTCGTCCGGATGGACCTGAACGCTCAGAAAATCCTGGGCATCCAGAAATTTTATAAGTAACGGAAACGGACCTTCGAAAAACGGTTCGCCGGTGATTTCTACCGGATATTGTTCAATCGCCGAAGCGAGGGTTCGGCCTTTTAGCTCGCCGTTGATGATGACGGATTTATCCTCCGGCAGATCGGCCAACTCCCAGCTTTCGCCGATCTTCTCGCCCGGCGGAAGGTCTTTGCCGAAAACCTCATGAAGCTTCCGACCACCCCATATCCGTTGTTTGTATATCGGCCTAAACTTTAACGGGTACGCTTTCACGCCGCGTATTTTACAAATAATCCACCGCCCCGTCCAACACTCAATTTATCATTTTTTTCGATCAAAAGGACATCTGAATCCTACTCGTATGTGGAGTAGCATTCCTTTTGCCTGTCTATCAGGTATTCAAAACTTCAAGAATCTTCCTATCGGTTATATCTGCCAACTGCTTTTTCACTATGCCCTGCCATCTTTTAGGCATTGTCAGGAATGCATTTCTGATTGTACTGCCTTGCCCTGAATCCACCAGGGCGTCAAGTATTTTAACCGCTGCGTCCTTGTCTTTTACCTGTTTTTCCGCTTTAGGTCTTCTGCCCATAACAAGCAATTTATGCAAAGCAAAATTAACCGGGTGAGGAAGTCTAACTGTTATTAAACCAACTTTGAGCTTAATAGTATTTTCAGAGAGAAACTCAAGAAATCGAAGAGCCTGAGCATTCAAACCAAGCAGTGACAAAGGATAAGGCTTACTTGAATCCCTGCCTCGTTCAGGAACCAGGAATTCAATGATAAGCTGCGGATGTTCCAATCTGATATATCCCTGTTTCCCGGTGAATCCGACAACAAAGCCCAGATCCTTCAGCAATTCAGCGACATCAACCCTCACTTTGATAGCTCGGGGCTGAGGAATTAGTAAGTCCATATCTCGCGTTGTCAGCGAGGTCATATACTTCCTGCCGGCAAAAAAATCCTTATAAAAAAAGGTGCACCAACTACCCACAATAACAATATCTTTTAATATGCCCGCTTTATCCAGCCGATGCAGAACTTCCACACACAAATCATACTGGCTTTTTTCCACGTAATGTGCTCCTCAGAAATTTTATCTGTTTCTTGACCTCAGAAAGGAGTTTTCTGTATTTTGCCCGGAATTCTTTAGCCTGTTTATACTTCTGTATTTCTTTCTTACTGACTTTTTTACCTTTATAAATGAATTTCACTTTGCCCTTTTCCCGGACCACCAAATAATAGTACTCATGCCCTTTGACGCTCTTTTTTATCAACGAGCCTTTGGGCAATTTAGCCAGCTCCTTTTCATAATCTTTTTTCATTACCAAAGAATTGGCCAGCTCCTCTTTTAACACGCTTTTTATGACTTTCATTTTATTTGCCTCGAACTCACAGTAGTTACCATACAATTTGTGGTATATTATACTTTGTATGGTAACAAAGGTCAATGGGTTGTCATACAATTATGCAATTCTTCGCATTTGTATGATAACTTAATAAAACGTTTTTATACGGGAAAATTTAGAACGGGTACGCTTTCACGCCGGGTATTTTACAAATAACTCTCCGCAACGTCCACAATACAATCCATTGTTTAGAGCAAAAAATTTATTCCCCCTCTTTACCCCCTGCGGCTTTGATTAGTGTGTCAATTTGAACCGGCCGGATTGTTCGGTGGTCGGTTGCGGTCCACAGGATGGCCAGGCCCATTGTGAAGCTGCTACTCTGCGAAGCTCCGTTCTCCGTAGTACAACTACGAAGGATGAATCGCTACCTGTGGCACAAGTACCTACGGCATAAACGACGAAGCATGAGAAATCGCACCAATTTGACTATGATCCAAAGTCAGAGGGCTTCCCTATCTTTCGATATGTAAGTTCGGAAGAGCTTTCTTTAAATCATCAATCTGCTGATCAGTTATTTCTTTACATCCTGATATATAGAGTTCCTTTAAATTGGTTAGCGTCTTTAAAGGCTCGATGTTTTTGATAGGAGTATTGTTCATCTTGATCGTCTGCAAAATAGTTAATTCGGATAAAGGTTCCAGATCAAAAATATCTGTATTCTGAAAACTTAGAACTCTTAATTTCTTCAATGTTTTTAATTGTTCAAGAGATTCAATTTGTAATCCAGATATAAAAAGAGCATCTAAATTAACCAAATCTTTTAATGGCTTGAGGTCTGTTACGTTTGTATTTGTTATACCTAATAACCTTATGTTTGTGAGATCCTTTAATGGTTCAATATTACTGATTTCAGTTGATGAGATGTAGAGGTGTGTGAGTTGTTTCAATCCTTGAAGTGGAGAAATATCATTCACTTGCGTATTATTAAGATTAAGAAAAATTAAGTTGTTTGAATCCTTCAATGGTTCAACATCGACAATATCATTATATGCCAGATATAGCTGTCTAATTAAAACCAAGTCTTTCAAGACCGCAATATCAATGATGTCATTTTTTGATAAAGAAAGCCGTTCAAGTTTTGTTAAATTCTTTAGAGCTGTTATATCACGTATCTGGTTATTATAAAGGTTAAGTTCAGTGACGTTTGTTAGATTCGCAAGAGGTGATATATCAATGATATGGTTATCACTTAGTAGAAGAACTTTCATATTCGTCAGATTCATCAATGGTGATATGTCGCTGATTTGGTTTAAGTGCAAAGAAAGAGTACGAATCTCTTTGAGCTCTGAAAGTTCCGAAATATCTATTATTTGATTATCATGAAGCCATAATTCAACGATATTTGTAAGTCTTTTAAGAGGTGAGATATCAGCTATGTTATTGCTACGAAGATACAATTCCACAACATTTCTCATTTTGGAAATTTCTGTTATATCACTGATTCTTTTACCCAATAAGTCAAAAACAGTTATTGAATTATAATCATTTTCTTCAATATCTTCAGGATTCTTTGAAAGTCGACGGGCTACTTCTTGTCTAATTATTGTAGAATCATCCTGCTTTGCAGCAGATTGTTCGGCCTCTTTTGTGATCTCCGCAATTTCGGCGGAGAATGGTATCTTCATTAGCTGCCCAAGTTCTTCATTTGAAAGTAAGTATAAGAGATTAACATATGCAAGGTTATTAAGAATTGTAGAATAAAATTGTGAAGCCGTGTCTGTCATAAAATCTGCCAATTCTTCGTTATGACTAACATTAATATTAATTTCTTTTTTATGAAAGTCACGCAAGTATCTGGCAATAGTTACTTTCGAAAGTGTTACAGCAAATCCCTCTTTTTCCTTATTGTATTGCACAATCTTTGACCACTCGCTGAAAAAATCATTACCTTGCTCACTGCCAAGTAATCGGGGCATGTTATATTTTTCGGATTCAAGTATCCTTCTTATGAAAAATACCTGTAATCCCTGGGCAAAGGTGTAGTTTGTTTCGTGACCTGTAGCTTTTTTCATCATCTCAGCACCTGCACCTGACATGACGGCACTGTTTATAAGACGCTTGACTTCTCGCGGATTGCGGTCTGCAAGGTTATTTATCAATTCCTTAAAAAGCTCAACCTGCCAATCCTCTAAGTACGGCTTTTTGAAATACTCAATATTATCAAGATGGTAATCCAGATACTCGACTATCTGCTTTTCGCTTGGTCCTACAGTTACTTCTGTCTGGAACATCTTGGCGAGATAGTTGTCGGACTTGTATTTATCGAGGCCGAGCTTTTCGTAGTGATTCTTGACCAGAGGATTGATAACATTTTTATCAACCCCTACTACAAATATCAGCTTCTTTACATTGAGATATAGTTTCAGCGCTTCCAGTACACGAAGCGCCACGTGTGGCATACACCTGTCAAGATCGTCTATGAATATTACCATTCGCTCTTTGTCTGAAAGTGTCTCTTGTAGCCACTGCTCAAAAGAGTTTTCGAACTCGTTAAGAAATGCTTTCTCCGGATGAATGTTCTTGTCGTATTCACTTATAACATCCTTGAGACAAGCAAGGTCGAATTCAGCTTCGCCGGTTGTTTTGGCATCGCCCGCTTTTAGTGTAAGAGCAGAGAGCGTATGGATAAAGCCTTTGCCAAGGAATAAGCCGAACTGCTTGGCGGCTTTTGTGACTCTCTGAATGTTTGCTCCTTTTATTTCGGTTCCCTTGATAATGACTTCGGAGATAAGGCCACGCCAGACATCATCCTTGTTATGATACTTCCAGGGGTAGAACCATATTGTTCGGATCTCTGTTTTATTTTTGTCAGTGATGTTGTTATTCCATTCGTTGATAAGTCCTTCGAGCCATCGCATGGCGCTGGTTTTTCCCGTGCCCCAATCACCATAGATGGCTATGGATGTAGGAGTTGGTGTATCTTTATGTCGTATTATATCGAATATTGGACCGAGCTTGTAGCAAAGTTCAAATCGGTCGTCAAAAGCCGTATCTTTGGCCAGTGGATGATCGCTTAGTACGGGCAAGACCGGCTCGCTAGTTGCCAGGACCCTGAACTGCTCTTTCAGGTTTGTACCTTCTTTCGATCTTTTTGTCATGAAAAGACCTCAATAATATATCTTCAATTTGATTTCAATAGATTATACAAAATGTTTTCAGGTTTCGCATATTTCCCTTTCTGTCTTCTTAGTCTCGCTCAAAATTGCTTGCTTGAAATTATATGTTTACACGGCTAACCTACAAGCCGTTTTTAGCGTTTAGCGTTTAGCGGATAGGGTTTAGGGTTCAGGGTATAGAAAATCACGAGAAACGAATCACAAATCACATAAATCCTGTACGCTGTACGCAATACCCTATCTGTCATACCCTATCCCCTATATAAATAAGGCGATTCTCGCATCTCGAATCTTGATTGTTTTGGTGAGAATTTTTTAAAAAAAACGCGGATACCTATGGCATAAATTTCAAAGATTTTTCTTATTTATGGAAGATTGCCCCCGCAGTTTTGCTATTCAAAACTATACAGCGGGGGAAAAGTCATGGACATTTTTAACCACGGATTTCGCGGAATAAATGGGGATTTTCGTTGCTTTGAGGGGGAAATTCTATAAAATAGTTCTTAGTTTTGAATTATGAGTTTTAAGTTATAAATGGGGGAAAGTAAAAAAACACGTAAATTCAATATTTAGCCCGGCAATTTATTGGCGGGTTCAAAAAGAAGGGGATTCGACAAATGTAGAGCGTTCTCTACAAATTGACCCTTTTTGAAAAAACAAAGCCAATGTTAAAATAGGCAAAATATCATAAGTTCTTTGAAAACAGTATAATATGGCAAATCCGGCGCTAATCCGTGAAATCTGCGGTTGAAAACGAAGCCAATTTGCTGGCCTTTCCTGCTCCGGCAACGGCCTCCGCCGTGACGAGCGGCCGGAAGCCCGAAATTCTAAACTCGAAATCCGAAACTTATGGATTCTGAAGAAAAAAATCGAAAACGAACCCAATTTTGGTCAAGCCCAAATTGGCGTAAGCTCTTTTATGACAAGTAAATATGGCAAATCCGGCGTCAATCTGCGAAATCTGCGATTGAAAAACGAACCCAATCCATTCGACTTCGCTCAGGACAAGTTTTCTCGTATTGAGTGATGTGGGATGTGTATTGCGTAAAGGAATTTGAAAAAACACCCGGCTTCACCGGTACAATTCCGGCATCATTTTCGACGGGGGTTTATTCCTTCAACGGACTTTTTTGATCCCGGACAAAATTGAGAGGATTTAGAACAGCTTGGTTTTGATTCCCTTTTCTCGCAATTCCTCGATGAATTTTTTCGTCTCTTCCAGCAACTGCTGAAGCTGTTCTGTGTTTTCAAGCAGATTCTCATAGAACCTGCCGTCGTTGATTAATTTTCCGGCCGAGCCCTGGCCGGTATTGACTTTAACCAGAATCAAATTAAGCTCGCTCATTGCCTTGCTGAGCTGCTCACTCGTATCGACCATTGCAACAACGAGCCTTTCGGCTTTTTCATCGACGCTTTCCAGAGTCTTCGTCCCGGTCGTGGCTAATTTCCGGATGTCCTCAGTGGTAGTGACAACAGCGGTGACCGCCTGGTCTATTTTCACATCGGCCTTTTCCAGAGTAGAAGTACCTGTTGCAGCTAACTTTTGGATTTCATCCAGGGTTTGCTGTACCTGCTCCGTCGAATCCGCAAGATTTGTCAGGATTTCTTTGAAGTGGTCCTTGTTGGCCTGGTCGCCGAAAATATCGTTCGCATTGGCGACCAGCTCATTAATTCCTTCGACTAATGTGTCCAGCTTCTGCTGGCTTTCCTCCGGGAAGAACTCGCTGGTCATGCCGGTCGAACCCTGAAGCCACATATTATTCATAAGGAATTTTGATTCGGGTAAATTAGGATCTTGTGGAATCTCTTCTCTTCCGGGGGTCTGTTTGATTTCGATAAAGCTGCTTCCAAGACCTCGCGTCATTAATTTCACTTCAACGTTCGAAGGAATGGTCTTGTATGTTTTATCGATACTGAGAACGACGACCGTCTGATAATACTTAAGGTCGGTTTTTTTGCCGTTGCTCATTTCGTTTCGTGGTTCAGGCGCCATCACCTTGGTGACTCGGCCTATCTGATAGCCGCAAAACTGAACGGGAGTATCTCTCTGCACACCGGAAGCCGTCGGGAACTGAACAAAAACCTGATAGGAATCGAGTTTCGTCACAAACATCGGCAGATCCCCGAACTTGAATATCAACCATACTAACGCACAGGCTCCTATAACCACAAAAAAGCCTACAATAATATTCCGCCTTTTCTGTGTTGTTTCGTAATCGCTCACTGTTCGCATCCTTTCGTATCAGTGCGGCCTTCCATGAACAGTTCCCTTATGGCACGCAAAGGGTAGCCGCTGTCGTTTAGTTTTCTTATCAGTTTAATTCGCTCTATCGCTTTCTGGTCGAACATACGTCTGCCGGTATCGGTTACCTGCGTCGGCTCAAGCAGCCCGACCATCAGGTAATATTGCAGAGATTGGCGGGAAATGCCAGCTTTTTTTGCCGCTGCTCCTATCGGAATTAATTTATTCTGCTTAGACAAGATTAATCCCTGAACCGATCATAATGTTCAACCATAATATAAAAACTATAATTACATGAATTATGATAATTCTACCAGATAGACTGTATTTCGACCAGAAAGAATGGTGTAATTATAAATCAAAAAAATTAAGCTTTGGGACATGGGCTGATACTGCAAACAGTGTTTTTTTTCGCCGGATGAATATCTACATGCTCAAAATATTGATATCAACCCGAAAAAGCCACAAATTCATCGTCAACAGATATAAAAAGATAATTACAAATACCGCCTGACCGCGGTTTTTGCAATTGCGAGCTATTTGTGACTACTGAATGAAATTCCGATAATATCAAAAATAAAAGATACCGGAATGCATAAAAATAGGACTGACATAAAGAATTTTTAACTTGTCAGGCCGACATAAAGAAACATTAGCAAAGGTAACACAGTAACAACGGTAGCTATAACGGTGGGTAATTTGTCATGATCGAAAATCATACCTGTTATACCGAACATAAGAGAGACGGAATAAAAGAATATAAAAAAGCACTCTCCAAGAGCGTAGCTTGGGTCACTTCAGCCGGGTTGAATCAAAAACATTATCAGGAGCACCAAACCGGCGGCAAGTAGCATGAAAAGTGATAATATCCCGAATCGCATTTTTTATATCCTTTAAGATACAAGACAGAACTACTATGAATCCAAATCAATCACTTCAATGGCGGTGTCCTTAAATAGCGGGTATAGCCGGACCGTCGCGTCAGGCCGATACGGTCGAAATAATCCAGCAGCGGGATAGCATATTTTCGCGTGGTATCCAGCAGGTACTTGAACTTTACGCTTTCCAGAGAGCCCTGCTCCCGAATATAGGTTACTAAAGTCTCCCGGGCCTGCTCGACGGCATCCCGGTGAAAAAACAGGTCTTTATCGACGCGGACAAGGCGCTGCTGCTCGATAAGTATCTTGAAGATTTTCTGAACTTTGTCCCGTGAAGCTTTGGTATGTTCGATAACTTCCTGCAAATTCGGCGGATTAAAATATCTTTCTGTAAAAACCGATTCGACACTCCTGATGAGTTTCTGCTCATCGTCACTGAAAGACTCACTATGTCCCGGCAAAGCAATGCGATTTTTCTTCTCGATAAGTTTACTTTCTGCAAGCAACAGTTTAAGCAGGCCGTAAAAAACATCCTTCCTTAATCCGGAGGTTTCGCAGAGCTGCTCAACAGCAATTCCCGGACTTTCAGGCTTTTTTTGATGATAATCATCTACTATATCAACTAAACGCTTCTGAATTTTTCCCAGCGTGTCACGATGTACAAACAGCTTCGAGCCTATATCGACAACATTATTCCGGTCGATGAGTTCCCGGATCACTTCGTTCAGTTGCTTCGGAAGCATTTTCGTTCGAACGGCCAACTCACTCCGGCCGGCTGCGAAAGCTTCGATAGTTTTTATCGCATATTCGACGAAATCTTCACCGGAGAGTATTGCCTTTGCCCGGCTTTGAGCATCCTGAAGCACGCCGGGATGATTTCTTTTAAGCTTGCGTGGGATTGCTTCTATAATCATTCCGCCGCCGAGAGTCTGGACCGGCGAGAGGCTGCGCAAAATGAAACGGTCGCCCGGGCCGGCAACAACAGACTCATTTAATCTGACCTGGACTATCGATTCTTCGCCGGCGGAAATATTGTCACCCTGTAACAAATATATCGAGGAAACAATTTCAGATGTGCCTGTATGAAATTTTATACTGGCACCATTTTTAAGCGGTGATTTTATATGTGGAAGAATCCTCAGCGTACAGAGAAACCACTGCTGCGGCGAAAAATACTCTCCGAGCGTCAAACAACAGCCGCGTCTGATTGTTTTATAATCCCATTGCGGAACATTTAGTGCTGCGCATTGTCCGACCATCGCCGTGTCACTCTGACGTTTGTAAACCTGTATGGCTTTGATACGGCCTTTCACTCCGTGTGGAAACAGCGTCACTTCGTCGCCGATTTTCACAGTGCCGCTGACGGGAATGCCGGAGACGACCGTCCCGTAGCCCTTCACGGAAAAAACTCTTTCGATCGGCAGGCGGAATACGCCGTCTGTTCTTTTAGGCTCGATGGAATTGACAAGCTCTTTGAGGGCTTCGTAAAAAATATCGAAGCCCTGGCCCGTTATACTCGATACCGGACAAATCGGGGCTTTTTCAAGGAAAGTTCCTGCAAGAAATTCTTTGATTTCGGCAGTGACTTTATCAACCTGCTCCTGACCAACACAATCGATTTTGGTCAAAGCCACAATGCCGTATTTGACACCCAGCAGCGTAAGGATATCGAAATGCTCGCGCGTCTGCGGCATTACGCCGTCGTCCGCAGCAATTACGAAAATAACGCCGTCGATACCGCTTGCCCCGGCAACCATTGTCTTGATAAAATTTTCATGCCCGGGGACATCCACGATTCCCACTTCCAGATCAGAGACCGTGCATGGTGCGAAACCAAGGTCGATGGACATTCCGCGTTCCTTTTCGTCTTTAAGCCGGTCGGTATCGCATCCTGTCAGGCATTTAATCAATGCCGTCTTGCCATGGTCTATATGACCGGCCGTCCCTAATGTGATGTTATATTGCACCGTATCCATAGATATTATTGTCCCCTGCCGAGAATCAAAAGCAGCGCTTTGAGAAGTATCTCATCATCCCCGGCAAGCAAGGTTCTGGGATCGAAAAGGACCTGGTCGTTCTGAATGCGGGCGAAAATCGGTGTGCTGTATTGCCGTAGCTGTTTGGCAAGCGATTCGGCACTGATTTTCGCCGGCCGTACCGCCACTAAAGTAGTAGCCAGGTTCTGGGCGGGAAGTGAGCCGCTGCCCATTTGCGAAAAACCGCATAAGGTCGTGACCGTCGCGTTGGAGATTCCTTCTTTCAACTGCATAACCAAACGCTCCGCCTGCTCTTTGATTTCCGAACCGTCACGCATCAACATCCGGAAGGTCGGGATTTCACGAAGAGCAACGGACTGGTCGAGAAACAGCTTTAGGGTCGCTTCCAGAACGGCAAGGGTCATCTTTCCTACGCGGACAATCCTGGCGAACTGATTTTTTCTTACCGCCTCTATCAGTTTGGCTCTACCCAGAATGATTCCTCCCTGAGATGCGCCTATAAGCTTGTCGGCGCTCGAAGTTACAATATCAGCGCCCGTGCGGATAGAATCGGCTAAGGTCGGTTCCGGCTCGAATCCGAACTGTGAGAAATCAATCAATGCCCCCGCTCCGACGTCGTCGATCATAACAAGCTCGTGTGAATGTGCTATTTCGACAAGCTCGTCGAGCGGCACCTCCGAGGAGAATCCCTGAATCTTATAATTGCTCGGATGGACGCGCAATATGGCAGCGGTATTTTCCGTAATTGCACTGATGTAGTCACGCGCATGTGTTTTATTTGTTGTCCCGACCTCAACGAGTTTGGCGCCGCTGAAAGCCATCACATCCGGCAGACGAAATGAGCCGCCGATTTCAACGAGCTGGCCGCGGGAGACAATCACCTCTTTGTCTTTGGCAACGGTATTCAACACGATACTGGTCGCGGCGGCATTATTATTGACAACAGTAGCCGCTTCGGCCCCGGTTAGCTGCTGCAATAGCTGCTCGATACGTTCATCCCGCTTCGAACGCTTACCGGTCTCAATGCCGATCTGGAGAAGCGAATATCCGGACAATTCCTGCTGAATTTGCTGTAGTGCCTTGGCCGACAGGACAGCCCTGCCAAAACCGGTATGTAAAATTATACCGGTTGCATTAACAACTTTGCGAAAATAAGGCCTCATTACCGCTTTCAAGGAATTTTTTGTGGCGTCTATGATTTTTCTATAAATCTCCTTTTGGTCCATATCGGCATCCGGCTTGGCGACTAAAAGCTGCCGAACCTGCTCGACCGCCCCACGCAGAGTTTCGACAACGACCTGTCTGCCCACCTCGGCGATTAATCCCTCCAGCTCAGGCTCTTTCAAGAGAGTATCAATCGAGGGCAGTTTTTGAAATATTGCCGGGCCGGACTCATTCTGCTTTGCCATAAGTTACCTCGCATATCTTAAAATGGGTATATTCAATGCTTTTATTAATTTTAATTGATAGAGATATAAAATCAAGAAGATTGCAGCAGAATTGAACCACCAACCCAGTTGATTGCTTTAAAATATCCCCAAAATACAAATTTGTCTTTTTTTGAAAAAAACTTCAAAAAAAACGCAACGAAATCCCCCTCTTTGCGTCTATTATACTGATGAATACGGGCGGAAGCAGTGTATTCAGTTTTTTAGCTGTATAAATTTTCCGGCTCAGTTACAATCAAAATTCTGTAATTGCCTATTTTAATCTCAGGATTAGCGACTCAAATATGAAAAAAAAAGATATATGGATATCTCTCGCGATAATTACCGCCTCGGTTTTCGTAATATACTTCTATACGCAACGCAAAGGTTATATCGAAATTGACACCGGCGGCGCCAATGCGACATTAGAGCTTCGCAATAATTTATTCGGCAATGCAACAATCAGAACCGGTGCCGGACCGACCGAAATAAGAGCAATACCGCACAGGCCAAAACTTCTGAGAATAACCGGTATGCAGGGCGGCCCCGATTTCCGGCTTGATAGTTACGGCCCCTGGGGGAAGCTTTCAAAAATCAATGTAGAAAACAACAAGACAACGGTTCTGAGAATGGGACCACCGTTTGTTATCAAACCCGCTATTCACAATAGCGGTTCAAAGATTCGGACAATAGATTTTACCATTACCGGCCAGGCCGGTGAACAATACAGATTCAGCAGGAGCGCCCCCGTGCCAAAGATAAAGATAATTGACGAACAGGGAAATACTCTTGCCTCGGGCAGTTTCGGATTTGGTTGAGGCAGCAGCATATGCCGGTACTCGTGGCGAGTGCCAAAAGATTTCGAAGGCAAGTACCAGGTGCTGATTGACGTTAACCTTGGACAGTTTGAAACAAAATTAGAGGAGACCTGGCACTTGATTTGAGAAAAGAAATACAGCCACGAATACCGGCGGGTATAGAGACGAATTCTCTTGCCCGCCTTTTTTATTGGTTAAAAACAGATGAAAGGAGACAAAGAAATAAAAATATTTGTGCCGTCTAAAGAAGCCGGGGGACAAAAAATTACTTGAAAGGAATGCAAAATGAAAAAAATGTTAATCCTGTTGGTTATTTCAACAATGCTTAGTGTCGTGACCCCGCCGTTTTGCTTCGCAAAAACGAAGCAGCGGGGTTCAGAAATCCAGGCGAGTAGCCCGGACAAGATAAAGGCTGAAAAAGATCCATGGATAGGCAAGTATTGCATGAGCTTTTTTACAAAAACAAGAAGTGCAAAAACAGTCGGTAAGGACCATGTGTCCGTATCTCTGAAAGTCCAGCACTTCGACTGGGACCAGGTAAAAAGAACCGGCGGAGGCTATCATAGTCGAACGTCAGGCCAGGAAAAGCAAAGATGGACAGCTACACTGTGCACCAAATACGGCTGGGCTGAAAACCATCATATCGCCATCGGGGTGCCCTTCTGGTTCAACGATTTCGATACCAGCTCGCCAAACGACAGCAAAGGATTAGCTAACGCTTTTGTTTTTGAGAAATGGAACTGCATAAAAGAGACTAACAATCTGCCGGGAGTAGCGGTCGATTTCTGGTATTATTTCCCGACAGGCGAGGCGGATCGAAAATTAGGTACCGACGATGGTGCGTATAAAATCACCACTGAAATTTCAAAAGCCTGGAAAGATTTTTCGTTGCATTTCAATCCGGGTTATGTATGGAGCGAGAATGACGACGCCGAAGTGGGAGAAATCAACGGCGCCCTTCTATTAACGCCCAGTCCAAATTTCTGGCCGGCAATCGAGTACAACTACTATCAAAAAGAAAGTAGCGGACATCGTAACGATATAATCCCCGGTTTTATCTGGAAATTTGCCAAAGGATGGTCCTTCAAAGCCGGTGCAACAATTAATGTCGATTCTACATTCACCGACAGAGACAGAGTCGGAGTCATTTTCAAGCTTTTTCGCAAATGGTAATAAGTAGTGCCCACGTAAGATAGAACCGGCACAATTGAAAGGACTTAAAGATGAGAAAATTCGGATATTTATTCCTTACTCTGCTTTTAATTTCGGCGTTTTTGTTCGGTTGTAAACAGAAGGAAGCCGAATCTACCAAGTCAACCACGCCCGTCACAATAAAAGTAGGTCACGTGGGACACGATCATCATACCGCGTTATTCGTTGCTTTGGACAACGCCGAGCAGTTCGCCGCACAAAGCGGCATTAACGTTAAGACGATCGCAGAATTCAAGTTTTACGAGCTTTTCGACAAGGGACAAAAAATCGCCGATATCCAGATCGTGAAAGTCGGCGGCGGCTCAAAGATGCCTACGGCACTGGCTCAAAATGTCATCGAAATCGGTTTCGGCGGAGTTGCCCCGGTGCTTGCATGTGTTGACAGCGGCGCTCCGGTGAAATTAATTTCGCCGCTACATTACAAAGGTGACATGTTTGTTGTCAAACCCGATTTCAAGGCCAAAACATGGGAAGAATTCGTAGCGATGGCCAAAGCAGCCGAAAAGCCGATTCGCATTGGCTACAAAAATCCCGTCGCTGTTGCTAAAATAGTTTTCGAAGAAGCGCTAAAACACGAGGGAATCACTTTCGGAGGAGATTTATCACAGCAGGACTTAAAAGTGCATATGATTAACGTCCAGGGCGGCGGTAAATTGAACGTGGCACTCTCCGGCGACCTGGTCGATGGTTACGTCGGCAATAATCCGTTCCCGGCAATTGCCGTAGAAAAAGGACTCGGCAGAATTATCTGCGACCTCGAGGAGCTTCCCCCGGGAACTTTCCGAAATCATCCCTGTTGTTGTATCGCCGCAAATTCTCAAATCATGCAGGAAAAATCCGAGGCTATTATCGACCTGCTTGTTTTGTTTTTGCAGGCTACCGAAACAATCAACAAAGACACCGATATTGCAGTCGCATCGGCCGTAAAATGGATAGGGACTAGTGAGCAAGTCGAGAAAATGAGCATTCCAACCAGCGGCTACTCGATGGAACCATCAGAGATGTGGCATCAAACAATGGCTCAGTGGATAAAAGCAATGCAAGGCATGGAAATATTCAAGGATAAACTTCAGGGATTGGAACCGGAGCAGGTTGCCGCAATTGCTTATGATTTTTCACTATTAGAAAAGGCGAGAAAGAAACTTGAGTAAAGAAGAATTGAAAATCAGTAAGTCCCGGAACTATTCGAAGCTGATTCGATGGGTCGCCGGGCCGGTAATCCTGCTGTTGATATGGCAGGCCGCCGCACATTATTATAATCAGCCGTGGATTTTTCCTTCGGTCACAAGGGTCCTGTCACAGCTCGCGCACCCGCTCCGGCAGCATTATGCATCCGGGTCGCTTTTAAGTAACACTCTTATCAGCTTATTGAGAGTCATCCTCGGATTCTCCCTTGCAGCGGTTGTCGGAGTGACACTTGGTATCGTTATGGGTTCGGTTACATTTATCAGGGATATCATCGAACCTGTGATAGAGCTGCTCCGACCTTTATGCCCGATTGCATGGCTGCCCTTTGCAATTGTCGTATTTAAGCTGCGAACGCTGCCGCAATTGTTCGGCATCGATTACAGCCATACAATCTTCGACCAGGTCCAACTGGGAATGATTTTCGTAATTTTTGTCGGCGGTTTCTTCCCCGTGCTGACCAATACCCTCGACGGTGTCACCGGGGTCCGGCGTAATTATTTGCTGCTTGCAAAAACTCTCGGCGCTTCACGGAGGCAAATATTCTTTCATGTTTACCTGCCAGCATCGATGCCGATGATACTGACAGGATTAAGACAGGGACTTGGTTTGTGCTGGTTCGTGATTATCGCAGCGGAAATGATGACAGGTGGTGACAGCGGCATTGGTTATCTGCTCATATACGCTTCGGACAATTCCGCGATGGATATCGTAATTGCCGCAATGCTGATAATCGGTGCCGTCGGCGCCCTGCTTGCATTTCTGATGCGCCGAATCATGCATTCATTTGTCAGTTGGAAGCCAAAGGAGGTATGATAAAGTGACATCCAGACCGAACAAACAAAAACTTCCGGAAAAACAAGCAGCACTTGAAATCCGCGGACTTGGCAGGATATTTCACTCGGACCTCGGCTCAACGGTCCGAGCACTGCAGGATATCGACCTCACTGTGTGCAGCGGCGAATTTTTGACTCTTGTGGGCGCAACCGGGTGCGGCAAAACCACCCTACTTAATCTGATAGCGGGATTCGAGACCCCCGATGAAGGTTTTATCCGGCTAAGTGACAACCTGCAATTCGGCGAAAATATCGCATACGTATTCCAGCACTATACATTATTCCCATGGCGAACGGTTTCGAGGAATGTCGGTTTCGCTATGGAAATGCACGGCATCTCCAGACGCAGACGGAAACAAAAAACGATTGAATTACTCTCCAAAGTGGGCCTTACCGGATTCGAGAACGCTTATGCACATGAGCTGTCCGGCGGGATGCGCCAACGGGCCGCTATCGCTCAGGCTCTTGCTATGCAGCCGAAGCTGTTGTTGATGGACGAACCATTCGGGGCGGTGGACGATTCCACCCGGACTGAACTACAGCAGATGATAACCGAACTGTGGCAGGAAAATCACACGACTATAATTTTCGTCACACACAATATCGATGAAGCCATAGTATTGGGTAGCAGAGTTCTTGTGCTCAGCGAACGTCCCGGCAGAATTGCACATGAATATAAAATCGACCTGCCCCGGCCAAGAAACCGATTGGCAAAGGAATTCACAAATTTATTCATAGAAATCCGAACGGCATTGTCCGGGCAGTTGGATTAGAAAATGCCGGATGGATGAATAACTCGAGAAAGGAGTATCACAAAATGAAAATACCTCATGATGCAAAAGAACTTATGGAACAGCAAAAGGTAATCGCGCTGGCAACAGCCACAAAAAATGCTGTCCCGAACGTTGTTTATATGCTGCAGTACTGGTGGTACCGGCCGGACGTCCTTGTCATCGGAGATCTATTTATGAACGCAACACGCAGAAATATACAGGAAAACGGGTACGCTTCACTTTGTGTCTGGGACGAAGACACTGACAGGTCTTATAAATTCATCGGTACGGCAAAATATGAAACATCGGGCGAGGCTTACGAATTTGCCAACGAGAACCTGCATAAGAAAAAACCTGACAAGAACTTCAAGGGTGTAGTCGTTATAAATGTCACCGAGGTATATGATGCTTCACGCGGTGAAAACGCAGGAAAGATGATTGCCGGCGAGCAAATAATGTAATACATTCAATAAAAAGTAAAGAGGTACTCGAACATGATAAATACCGAAAGACGAAAACGTGTCATGCAGCGTTCCATAAAGCTCGGCCACTGTATATGCGATCACAGGTTACCCTGCCCGTGCGACGTCTTTAAGGAACAGAATATATGCACGTGTGCGGGAGAACGACCCGAAGCCCCTACCGGGCCGGTACATCTGACTAAGCTGGTTGAGAAGGCCGGCTGCGCTTCCAAAATCGACCAGGCATTTTTGAAGCAGGTCTTAAAGGATTTGCCCGCTGTTGACGACCCCCGTGTGATTGTCGGTGTCCCGGCAGGTGACGATGCCGGCGTCTATGACATGGGCAACGGCCGGGCCCTCGTCCTGACCGTGGATGTATTCACACCTTCGGTGGACGATCCATACATGTTCGGACAGGTCGCGGCGGCAAATTCAGTCAGTGACATTTACGCTATGGGAGGAAAACCAATCACGGCCGTTTCGGTACTTGGTTTTCCCGTACGAAAAATCCCCGATAAAGCGATGAACGATATTCTCTCCGGCGGTATTGATAAGATGAACGAGGCCGGCGTGGCCATTATCGGCGGCCACAGCATTAACGACAGTGAAATCAAGGCCGGCTTCGCCGTCACCGGAACCATCGATAAGGACAAGATCGTGACAAATGCCAACGCGCAGCCCGGCGATTTACTCGTCCTGACCAAGCCGCTCGGTACGGGAATCGTCGCCTTTGCCTCACAAATTGGCAGGGCCGAAACCGGTAGTGTCGAAGCGGCGACAAAGTCGATGACCACACTCAACAAAAAAGCTGCAGAGCTTATGATAAAATTCGGAGCGCATGCCTGCACGGATGTCACTGGTTTTTCTCTATGCGGTCACCTGGCGGAGATGGCTTTATCAAGCGGCGTTGACGTCGAAGTAATCTGGGATGAAATTCCGCTATTTCCCGGCGTGCTCGAAAATGCAGCGGCTGGAATCTTACCGGGAGCTATCGAGCGAAACAAGGAATCGTGCGGTAATCGCATTATCACTTCCGATGACCTGCCGCAGGAGATGGTTGATATATGTTACGACGCTCAGACATCCGGCGGACTTTTAATTGCCATCGCGGCAAAAGACGCCGATAAGTTACTCAAGGCCCTTCACAATGATGGAATCTCCGCCGCAGCAATTATCGGAAAAATTACCGGCAAAGGTTCGGGACTTGTCCATATAAACACTAACGACAAACGTAAAATTCCATCGCCGCGTTTAGCCGGCACACCTGCTGTGCCGGTTGATGAAGGACGAGAGACGATAGACGAGGGACGAAAAACGAACAGTAAACAAGAAGAAACCGAAGAAGTCCCTTGTTGTGCCGATGCAGTTACTCCCGGCGAATCCGCTGTAAGTCAGAAATCAGAGATTGATCAGATTAAGGCAAAATTTAATGCTTTTCTGGGCGCTGCGAGTTCGCCGCACGGCCTGGACGCCTACACCAAGCAGGCGATGGCTATCGCCTTGTCAGTCGCCACGCGTTGCGAGCCGTGTCTGAAAATGCACCTGAAAAAGGCAAAAGAAAAAGGCTTCACCCAGGATGAAATCGACGAGGCCGCATGGATGGGCATCAGCTTCGCTGGCTCACCGGCAATGGTCTTTTACGAGCAGCACCTTAATACATATGATTCGTAAATGATCCGCTCTTAGGCTGCATATGGACAAACATACAGCTTCTTTCATTGTGATCTCATACCAGTTCATGCTAACGCAAAAGATGAGCGGCGGCAATTTAACCGTTCGCTCAATCGGTTTGTTAAACGTAAATTAATACGCATTAAAAATAATATTCCATTCTGTCAAATGCCGTATTGATTATTTCTTCAGAAACACAGAACGACATTCGTAAATGTGATTCGCCCTCAAAAGCCACACCGGGTGTAGTAGAAACGCAAGCTTCCTTTAAGAGGCGCTTTGCAAAAGCAAGTGAATCCTTGCCCTCCTCGAGTTTTATTTTCGGAAACATTAGATATGAACCTTTGGGTCTCTGGTATTTAAATATGTGACTGAGGCGGTCCAGCCTTCGGCACATCAAATCCCGCATGTTCTGGTAATGCTCGCGGAAATTCTCGATACATTCCTGAGAACTTTTAAGTGCCTCAAGTACGGCATATTGAGAAACGACAGGTGCACAAATTGCAAGCGGTATATGTCCCTTTTTAATTTGAGGTATAAATTCTTTTGACGAATGAACATAACCAATTCTCCATCCTGTCATTGCATAAGTTTTTGTAAAAGTGAACGCGCTAATAACCCGTTCTTTCATGTCAGGAAAAGAAGCTATACTATAGTGCTTGTATCCATCAAACGTGAAATATTCATAGGCTTCATCAGTAATAATAATAAGATTATTTTTACGTGCAATCTCAGCAACATCTTCCAGTTCTTCATGAGAATAAACGGAACCTGTGGGATTATTAGGATCGCTGAACAAAATAGCTTTTGTCTTTTCCGTAATGGCATCATTTATCCTTTCAATATCCAGGCTGAAGCTCTCCTCCTCAATAGTAGGGACACAGACAGGCTTACCGGAGGCCATTATAACCTGCCTGATATGAGTGGAATATCCAGGTATGGGAATGATTACCTCATCTCCCGGATCAATAACAGCCATTACTGAAGCAGCAAGACCTTCTATAGCTCCTACAGTAACGATGATTTCCTCAGGAGATGCTTCAATATGATTTACTTTTTTTAATTTTTTCGCTATTTCTTCTCGTAATTCATAAATACCTTCTGGTTCAGAATAACCCCCTGTTTTTCCTTCCTCTATTGCTTTGATAGCTGCTTTCTTTATATGTTCCGGAGTACCGGAAGTTGGTTTTGCCCACGACAAAAATGCTACATCATCTACTTCTTTGGATAAACGTGTCATTTCATGGATGGCAGACTTTGGCATTTGTGAAACACGATTTGAAATTAGTATTGACATTTTTTTCTTTTTATCCATGTTAACCTCCTTTCAATTTATTATATCATTTCGTCTAACGTTGTAACTCATCAGTTGGAAACACGCAACGTTTACAATCCGCTGAAGCGAATTGTTAGAAGGTGTTATTAGAAAAATTCATTCGATCCCAAATTCCCATTTTATATCTTCAGACAAGCCTTCAAGGCCAGGAAATAACATTCCTTCTGTAATACCCATACTATGTAATTGCCCTTTGATGCATCCCGCACTTGTTGTAGAAAATCGAAGTTTTGCTATCCGAGCCTTTTTATTTTTTCTGGCAATAATTTTAAACGGATTAATATATTTGCCGTGCATTGTGAATACGCTTTTTTGAACATATATTCTGTTATCAACTACTGGAGGCCGCAGACAAATGGGAAAACAAGGGCATTCCTCATCTGATTCTAAATAAGATGATAAGAGTTTTTTATGTTCTTCAGAAATAGCTGCCTCATCTGTATTATATACCACACCATCTCCGTTCTTTCTGTCGTTTTGTAATTCATCAAACCAATAAGGATCAAAGATATACACTGATGGAATATACGTATTGTTCGGATCTCTAACTGCGAAATATAATGCAATTAAGGATGCTTCCGTCCAATCAAGCAATCTTGTTGGCAATCCATAATGTTGCATTGTAAAATACCATTTCCAAGTAGTGTAAACGTTATGATTTGGGATAAACTGCCTTGCTTTGTTTGAGAAATCTACAAATAGCCACCATTCGTAATTTTCATGACGCTCCCAGAGGCGATCTCTGTATACTTTAGGGATTAGTTCGTATTTGGCGTGGGAAACACCTCTGTACCACGGTTTGTCAACATCAAAAATTTCGCGCAGATACTCTATGATATCCACGTATTCTTGTACGTTTTCTAATAATTTTATATTTGTCTTTATGCCATTTGGCGTTTTGGAAAAATTAGAATTTATTTTCATTGTTTTATTTTTCTTCTAACAATGTTTGTATGGTTTTCGTATAGAATCAAAAAAAATTTCTGTTATAAAACAAGAAAGCACAGGTTACGACGTTGCCGGTTCGAAGTTAACATAATCCGCAAGATTAATTATAGATGTCTCTGCCTGTTGAGCAAGGGAAAAAAACGGGAAAAATGAAAATGAACTGGGCCCCACGGATGTGCATCAGCTTCGCCGGTAGCCCGGCAATGGTCTTTTATGAACACAACAAAACGTATCCGGTTGTAAATGCGCTTGATGTCATTGCGAAGGAGTCTCTGGGCAACGACAGCGGCAATCTCTTTAAACACACCACGGATATCGCAGATTTTCCATAAAAAACAGACTCACTTTTAATAGTTTAAATTTTAAACGTCCTTAATATTACCTCCTTCTGCTTTGGGGTGAGCCAGACAATGAATCCACTGGATGTGAGTGAACTGCTGAACTGAATTTTGATCTTCCCGTATTGCTTCGTTTCGAGGAATTCTCCGTCGAACTCATTGCTTACCAGTTCGATAGTTTTTCCTTCACAGATAAGCTGCTCCACCTTACCTCCTACGGTCTTAGGAATTCCGTCCTCGCCAACAAAGCTCCTACTGTAGTACCCCTTGAGCTCGAAGGAAAGTTCGGTGGGGTCAATCGGCTGGTATTCATCCATAAGACTCGCGGAGGATTCAGATGAGTCCTTTGTATTGTTTGGTTCGGGGGCTTTGGTTTCGGAGGTAGGTTTATTCATGTCTTGCGATTGCGTTGTTTCATTCCCCCCTTTCTTATCACAACCTGCTATTAGAGACAGAAACAGCATCAATATAATTGCTATCAGACAGGATTCTCTTTTCTTCATGGCAATGCTCCTTTCTAAGAAGATATAAGTGTTACCTACACATTTTCGTTGAGGTCGCTCCTACAGTTACTCCCTTCCCGGAACTTACCCAGCTAACAATGTTCATTTGGTTTATATATAAGACTCCATAACTCTCCGAGTGTCAGTATAACATCCCAAGCTCTCTTGACATAAATCATAAGAGCATAATGTACGAATTTGCCGCTTCAAAGCTAACATAATCCGCTGTGTTTAATTATGGCTTCTGTTAGCCTATCGAACAAGGAAAAAAGAAATGTTCCACTTTACATGACAAGATTTGACAAAATCGAATATCGAGTATCAAGAATCGAGTATCGAGGGAAAAGTCATGGACATTTTTTGGCTAAAAACGGGGATTTTGGTTGCATTAAGGCGGAAATTCTATAAAATGGTTCTTAGTTTTGAGTTATGAGTTTTAAGTTATAAATGGGGGAAACAAATATAAAATAACACGTAACTTCCATATTTAGCCCGGCAATTTATTGGCGGGTTCAAAAAGAAGGCAATTCGACAGATGTAGAGTGTTCTCTACAAATCGACCTTTTTTGAAAAAACACCCGGCTTCGTAATACTTCGCCGAGGTAATAAAAATGCAAAACAAAGCCAATGTTAAAATAGATAATTTAGCGTAAGTTCTTTGATAACAAAATAATACGGCAAATCCGGCGTCAATCCGTGAAATCTGCGGTTGAAAAACGAACCCAATTTTTAGCCCCAGGTTTCACCTGGGGTCGGCCGTGGTCGTGCCGACCACGGCTAAACGAGATTGAAAAGTTCCGGCTTCGTAGGACTACCTATGGCACAAGCTAAACTAATTTGGAAAACAGAAAACTACGGTCAGGCTTCAATCCTCAGTCATCTGTCCTCCGTTCTCTGTTCAGGGCGGCAGCTTCTTGACCGGTTGAAGTGGATTTAATATGATGATATGCAAAATGGCAATATTACAAGCGATTGCGGAGGTGACTGGTGCCTGGTGGTGCCCCTGGTCTTCAAAACCAGTGTGGGGTCGATAAGGTCCCGGGTGGGTTCGATTCCCATTCGCCTCCGCCATTATTATAAATGCGGGTTTAAGTAAATTATTCGGAGGTATTCAGCCAATAAGATATGCAAAGTGAAAGGTCGTTAAAATGCCGCTTTGATTTACGAAAACACTTATAGGAAAAGCGGGCATTTATTTTCAGTATATTTTTTCTATTCGGGATTCTTTCATTTACATACGGCATTTTATTGTATATTATGAGATGAAGAACATAAAATAGAACAAGCGGTATGCAAAATAAAACAATAAAAATTGTTGTCGTTAGCTTTTTCATTTTGCTTGGGGTGGCGTTGTTTTCCTACGGCACGTTCATACATTCCACGGAGATTACAACTCAAGTCCAGGGCGATTCGATAACAGTTAACAAGATGGAACGTGCTCTTGTTAAAGATGCTTCGGTGGGTGGAGTAGAGAGAGACAAATCAGGGCAGATAAAGCAAACATACAAACAAGGGGAAAAACCACCTGAAACCTGCTCGACGTGAGGCAGTTGAAAAAAAGACCCTGGTGGCCATGGTCAAAAAACTTATCAGCAACATATCATCGAGACTAATCGGCTGGCGAATGTGGATTCAGACAGCGTTCCTCGTGGTCTGGCTGGACCCGCTGGGATGGCGTTTGCATACGATGTGCTCACCCGTGTTTCACTGTTACGCGTGTCCCCTGGCGACATTTGCCTGCCCCATCGGTATTTTGGCACAATTCAGCGCCATTCATGTCATTCCCTTTATTGCCATCGGATTATTAGTGACGGTCGGAATTTTGTTCGGTACATTAATATGCGGCTGGGTTTGTCCATTCGGCTTTCTGCAGGATTTGTTCGCGCAGATTCCCACGCCGAAGTTCGACCTGCCGAAATTCACCGGATATTTTCGCTATGTCGTGTTAATCGGTGCGGTATTGCTTATCCCCTACTTTTTCGGCGAAGGGCACCCGCTTTTTATTTGTCGGATTTGTCCCGCCGGGGCCATCGAATCGGCCATTCCCGATATGGCTTCCGAGGCAATGGCCGGTCGACCGATCCACTGGCCGAATGCTATCAAGATGACTATTCTCGTACTGTTTATAATCGCCGTTTTCTTTGTCCGAAGGCCATGGTGCAGGGTGCTATGTCCCCTTGGGGCGATATTTTCTCTGTTCAACCGGTTCTCG
>Ga0315549_1000768_pt1 | contig 36820 bp, 32 predicted proteins | sample SalMarSW160200MG_FD_203101 | JGI IMG/M metagenome (GOLD analysis project Ga0315549, IMG submission 203101) | Salt marsh sediment microbial communities from the Plum Island Ecosystem LTER, Massachusetts, United States - Salt Marsh Sediment SW1601-200 ... | reverse complement strand
TGTAAATACCGAGGACCTGATTGTCAAGATGCAGAATATGATTGATATGGGTGCCCGTGCCATTGTCGTCAGTCTCAACAATTCACATATTAATCCCGAACATGAAAAACAGATAAGGGCTACAATAAAGGAACAATCCCCCAGCTATTTCCTGGGGAGCATTAGAGTACTGCTGGCTTCTGATATCTCCGACCAGCCAGATGCTTTTTACCGCACCAACACGGCGGTAATAAACGGGTATATACACGATGCTATGGTCAGGTATCTGTACCGGGCGGAGGATGACCTGAGAGCCAATCTTTACACGCGGCCTTTAATGGTGGGGCATTCGCATGGAGGCACCGCCAGAGTCGCCAAAACAAGGGCTATTGATACTTATTCGTCCGGTCCCGTTTTGGGTGTACTTGGAGCCCAGCTGGTGGGGAAGGCCCATGGCTTCTCTGAGGTAATAGCCGTCGATGTAGGAGGCACCAGCCTGGATATCGGCATAATCCGTGGTGGTAGCCATAACTACACTCTCACTCCAATAATTTCCGACCTTCCCGTCAGCGTACCCATGATTGTCACCCACTCGGCGGGTATAGGTGGTTGTTCCATTGTAAAGCCGAATAATTCGGATGGCGTTCAGGTCGGACCGAGAAGCGCCGGTGCCAGCCCGGGCCCGGCATGCTTTAACCGTGGGGGAATGGAACCCACCGTCACGGATGCCGACGTCGCTCTGGGCTTCATCGACCCCAATAATTTCCTCGGAGGCAAGGTACTGCTTGATAAGGACAAAGCCATTGCATCAATCAAGAGAAGAATCGCCGACCCTATGAAAATCACCGTTGAGGAAGCAGCCTGCCTGATAAAGGAAACCACCGAAAGAAATATTCAAGAAGAACTGCTGCAGTTCTTGAAAGAGAAAGGTATCGGGACAGATAAACTAGGCGATTTTGCCCTGGTAGCGTACGGTGGCGGCGGCCCGACCCGCTATGGTGGTTTCGCTAGCGATTTGAAATTTGGCCGAATATTGACCAGCCCCTATGCCTCCACCTTCTGCGCTTTCGGCTTTTCGACAACAGATTTACTTCATCGTTATTCAAAGTATTTACCGCTCACCCTCTTTGACGGTGTTAACTATCTAAAGGACTATAAGCAGCTTAACGAAACCGTGGCGCAGTTAATGGATGTGGCCAGGAGAGATATTGAGGGGGAGGGGTTCTCCTCTGATAACGCTGGTTATTACCTTGAGCTTATCGGGGATAACAATCTGGCAGATTGTAACGTAAATCTGGATAAGACACGAATAAGCTCTGAGGAAGAAATGGAAAAAATATGCGCTCAATTTAGCAAACCTGGCGAGCGGGGTTCGGCTAAAATTGCCATCTCCACCGTTATCTTAAATGCCATCGTACCAATGCCCCACTACGAGTTGACCGCCAGCGCATTAGCCGGTGAAGACCCTGGCGGCGCTTCAAGAGGAGAGCGAGATGTGTACTGGTCACCTGAAATCGGTTACCGCAAGACCCCCATTTATGATAGAGAGTTACTGGTGCCGGGCAACCGAGTTATCGGTCCGGCGGTTGTTGAAGCTAAAGATACAACCTATGTCATACCGGCCAATAAATCTTACTACATCAGCGAATATTCACACGGCGTTTTAGGGGAGGTTTGATTATGACAAAAATGCGTATTACTGAAACCGTGGAAATTGACCTGGACAAAGAGATGTGGTGCTGCAATCGCTGCCACGCAGAAATATGTTCCGCCCGAGAACCTTTCATCAAGGGCTGCCTGGTTTACGAAAGGCCGGCTGGTGAAATATACGGACCACCGATTCCGGTTAAACAAGACTCCGCCACGATTTCCTACGCCCCGGACCCGGACTTTATGAGAATAGTCGAGTTTTATTGTCCGGAGTGTGGAGCTATCATCACGATTCAGTATTTACCGCCAGGCCACCCCGTTGTTACGGAAGTAGAACTTGACATTGACAAGCTAAAGGAAAGGACTTCCCAACAGCCGAAATGAACTCGAAAACAGCATTCAAAAACACTTGCAGGTTGATGAATAGTGAAAGACCCGTATTTATTCCGTTTGTTTACGGGCTTGCCGCTAAACTGGAGCAAATTCCCCTGGCGGAAATAACTTCCGACGCCAGTTACTATGCCCATTCGCTGGAGGATGCCTGTGAGTTGTTCAAATATGACGGAATAGTCAATAACTTCGACTCTACCATCGAGGCTGAGTTATGCGGTTGTGAACCGGAGCGGCACGACGACTATGCTGCCCCGAGAATCACGAGTTGCCGCCAGGTTGAACTACGGGAAATAAATCCAGAAGAAGATAGCCGCATCCAGATTCTACTGGAAACTACCAAACGTACCGTCATGTCAAAGGGCAAAGACATTGCTGTCATCGGTATTCTTACCGGACCCTGCTCACTGGTGAGGACCCTGACGAGCGATAAGGTTGATGAAATTGAAAATGCCATCCCTCTGGTCGGAAGCTTACTTACGAAACTGGTTAAAAGCCTGTGTGAATTAAGGGTTGACGCGATATTCTTCAGGGAAGACCTTCTGGATAGCGGCTATCGTGATGAATTGCTGGCATATAGCAAACCATACACGGACGCTTATACAACACTGTTTAACCTGACTAAATACTATAACTGCTTCCCGGCGCTTATTGTTAAAAATATGGAGCTAAACTTCATTACCGAACTGCACGAAATGATAAAACCGAACGGGTTAATCCTGCTGGGTAAGAGAATTAGCGATGATGACATGGCATATTTACAGAAATTGTCCGGCTCCCTGATGATTTCCTTCGGTCTGCCGCTCCTGGTAGAGAATCAGGACGAACTCAAGAACCAGTTTACCATCATCAGCCAGTTTATCAACAAACACAAGCCAACCGGATTTTTCTATGTTAGCGAAGGCGAAATTCCATATGATATGCCTCTGGAGATTCTTCACGATTTAATTGCCAGGATGCAGAACGTATAAAAAGCAACGCAGGAGGAAAAGGATGGGATATATTATCAACGTTGATGTCGGCGGCACATTTATGGACTTTTTTATAGCTAAAGGTGAAAAATACATCACCACGAAGGTACCAACTACGGCTTATGAACTTGGAGTAGGGTTCATAAGAGGAATCGAAGAGTGCGCTGAGAAAGATGGTAAAACACTTGAACAATTCCTTATCGACACCGATGTTGTCAAGTACTGCACAACTATCGGTACCAACATACTTATTGAGCATACCGGACCCAAACTGGGGTTGATAACCACACGCGGGTTTGAGGATACAATCTTCATAGGCAGAGGACGGCAGTGGGCAGACGGCCTGCCTGTTTCGGACGTCCAGGACGTCACTTCGATTGAGAAGCCGGCGCCGCTCATCCCCCGCAAGCTGGTGGTAGGCGTTAGAGAGCGACTCGACTACAGCGGTAATGTCGTCATGCCACTGGTAAAGGAGGATGTTCTGGCACAGCTCAGATATCTGGTGGATAACGGCGTGCGCGGTTTTGTGGTCAGCCTCTTATGGTCATTTATTAATCCAGTTCACGAAAGGCAAATAAGAAGCATCATCGAGGAGGAATTCCCGGAAGTCTACCTGGGTAATATGCCTATCATACTATCGTCCGAGATATCACCAAAGGAGGGCGAATATGTCAGGACGATGACGGCGATAGTTAATGCCTATATTCATGTGGGGTTTGTCGAGCAGATATCCACTTTATGCAGTGACCTGATTGACCATGGCTATCAAAGGCCGCTTCTCCTCTCCGATAACGTCGGCGGTTGTGCCAAAGTGGCCAGAACCAAGGCGATTGCTACCTATGGGGCCAGTCCTGTTAGCGGACTCTGCGGGGCAGCCCGCCTGTGTAGCGGTATCGGCCTTCCGAACGTCGTCTTTTGTGATACCGGCGGTACCAGCTTTGACATCGGACTCATTACTGATGGCAGTATTACCCACTATGACCTATACCCTACGGTTGACCGGTGGCGGACTCAAATAACGGCGATAAAAATAGCGTCAATCGGCGCCGGTGGTGGTTCAATAGCCTGGTTGAATCCCTTGCTCGGCAATCGTCTTGAGGTCGGGCCAGCCAGTGCCAAGTCCATGCCCGGCCCAGCATGCTACGACCTCGGAGGAGAAAATGCCACCGCTACTGATGCTGATGTTGTCCTTGGCTATATAAATCCGGATTACTTCCTGGGTGGAAAGTTCAAGCTGAATAAAGAAAAGGCGGTAAAGGCCTTGAAAGAGATGGGGGGGAAATCAGGATGGGATGAAATGACCACAGCTATGATGATTAAGAAGGTAGTCGATGCCAAGATGGGCAACGAGATATTCAAAGAGGTAGCCCTTAAAGGGTACGAACCTTCTGAGTTCACAATCTTCGCCGGCGGCGGGGCTGGCCCTGGGCACTGCTGTGGGTTGGCCGCCGCCTCCGAAATGAGTAAAATCATCGTCCCGCCAATGTCTTCAGTGGCGGGAGCCTACGGAGCATCAACGCTGGATGTTGTTCATAGCTATGAGAAGTCTAGAAACACCAGGCTGTTCGACTACGCCAAGGGCGCTTATTTCTCTGACTTTGACATTTTTAACTCCATTATCAACGAATTAAAAGAATTCGCCATCAGGGATATCATACTTGAAGGATTTAAAAAGGAGCAGGCGACTTTCCGGCTGGAACTCGAGATGAGATACGGCATGCAATGGCGCTATACACCTGTTGAGTCTCCCCTCCTGTTTATCAACAGTACTGAAGACGTGAAAAAAGTCTGTGACCACTTTACAGAAGAGTTCAGCCGGATGTACAGCGCTGAAGCCGCATTTCCCCAGGGAGGTGTGGAAATTGAGACATACCGTCTATTCGTACATCTGCCCCTGCCGCACTTCACGCTGACGCAACACGAAGCTATCGGTGAAAAAACGCCCAAAGCTGCCCTCAAGGGGCAAAGAGAAGCCTACTGGGAAAAACTCGGCGGGTTTAAAAATACTAATATATACCAGTGGGACCTGCTGAAGGCTGGGAACGTCATAGAAGGTCCGGCGGTAATAGAATCAGATAATACCACGGTTGTTATCGAGCCGGACTGGACGTTCACGATGGCCCCGGAACTCTACGGAATGATTACGTACAATCTTTAGCCTAACTCAGGATTTGAATAACAAACAGGAGGAAGGAAATGCCAGGTGCGATAGATTATAAAATAGGTAAAAGACTGCATCCAGAACCTCCGACGGAGGAGGAACTCGAATGTATGAAGGACATAGAACCCACTTCAGCGGGTATCTTCCTCCATAAGCTGAATACGATAACATCCGAGGGTAACGAGACTCTTGTTAAGCTCGGTGCCAGTACGGGATGTCGCTGGGGAGATACATCCTGTGCCATTTATACCCGGTTGGGTGACAGCGCCGTCTGTGCATCGGGTCTGTATTTCCACTCCGTGCTGGGTTCAACAGATGTCAAGTATATCATGAAGTACTGGTTGAACGAGCCAAGTGTCGGTGTCAGGCCGGGAGACGCATTCTTCTGTAACATGCCCTACATCCGTGGTACGCATCCTCCGGATATGGCCATCTATACACCCATATTCTACAAAGATAAGCTTGTATGCTGGATTGGAGCCGTGGTCCATACCGGGGAATGCGGCGCCTGTGAACCCGGCGGTATGCCCACCGGCTCGAGGAGCATGTATGAGGAGGGAATACAGGTCCCTGCCCTGAAAATAGCTGAAAACTACAGATTAAAAGAAGACGTTATTAATTATTTTAACCATATGGTACGAGACCCCCGGGCCATGACCCTGGACATTAAGGCAAGAATGGCATGTTTAAGAGTAGTCGAGAAACGCCTGTTAACTGCCATTGAAAGGGTAACACCTGAGTACATGACCGGGATTCTGAGGTATGTAATCAAAATTACCGGCGATGCTGCCCGGATGCGCATCAGTCAATGGAATGACGGCAGGTACAGCTTCGTGCAGTTTATTGATGCCGTAGGTATATTGCAGCGACTGACAAAGGTTGCCGTCACATTGGAGAAAAAAGGCGACCATCTATACTTCGATTATGAAGGTACCTCGCCGGAAGTTTTTGACCGCGTGGCCAATTCCCCGGGAACGGGGGTCGTCGGCGTCAACACGGTTTATTTGTTGGGGCACCTGTTCTACGATTTACCTCATAATTCGGGTATACTGGAGCCCATGTCGTTCAAGATGCCGCAGGGCACTATCGTCAATGCCAGCCGCGAGTCTCCGAAAGCCGGTTGCGCTTATGTCCACGAGGCAGGTTCATTAGCCGTTCAATACGTACTTCAGAATCTGGTTTATGCCGCCAGCCCGGAGCGGACCGAGTGTTCTGGTAACCGTGGTTTCGACACCTTATCCTACGGCGGAGTGAACCAGTATGGAGAGCCGTTTGCCGATGCGGGTGCGGAGATGAACGGAATCGGGTTTGGCGCCAGAAGCTATGCGGATGGGGTGGACGTGGCCGGGGCGTATTTTGCGCCGATGACCTCCGAGCCGGGAGAGGTTGAAAGCCTGGAATCACACCTGCCGTTCCTCTATTTGTACCGCGGCTTCCATCAGGATAGTTGCGGACACGGTAAATACCGGGGTGGTGTCGGCATGGATTATGCCGTTAAAATCCACGCCGTACCCAATGCTGCTCTGGGTACCTGGGGATTTGGCTCCAAAATAACCTTAGCCCAGGGGCTCTTCGGCGGCTACGGTGTTCCGGCTCTGCCTTTCCTGGCGGTTTCCGGTTCTAACCTGAATGAAATGCTGCAGAATACGGACACGAATATTCCGAGTTCATCCAGGATGCTTTACCAGGAGCAGGCTATTAAAGGTCATTACAGATTGAGAGGATATCCCTGCGTGGCCGAGCCTACCAGAGAAGGCGATTTAGTCGTCGGGGGCACGGGTGGAGGTGGAGGATACGGTGACCCGATAGAGCGTGACCCATCACTGGTAATGAAAGACCTGGAGAACGAGGCCGTTTCACACTGGGCTGCCAGGAATGTATATAAAGTTGTCTATGACGAAAAGATACTGGCGGTCGATGAAGAAAAAACGAAATCGCTACGTGAGAAGGAAAGAAAAGATAGAAAGGCGAGAGGCAAGAAATTCGCGGAATTTGAGAAAGAATGGTCGAAGAACAAACCCGGTGACGAGACTTTAGAGTTTTACGGCTCGTGGCCGGCACCTAAATATGAATCTTTCGATTATTGGGGTTACTGGCCGGGCGTGTCTGGAAATGAATAAAATTTTCCCCAACAGCAAAGAAGCTCTGGCTGATGTCTTTGATGGCGCCACCATACTTTGTGGCGGCTTTGGCTGTGTAGGTGGTATGCCGTCAACGTTGTTCAGGGCGCTTGCTGAGTTGCCGGTAAAGAATCTGACTCTCGTCGGTAATGCGCCGGTACTCGGCATGGAAGCTCAGAAAACGGCTGCCAGGACTATTCAGGTCCCGGATTCGTACGCAGATGGTTCATTATTGTTAAGAAACGGCCAGGTAAGCAAATTGATTGTTTCCGTGCCTGCCATGGCTATATATCGCATGCAGGAGCCTTTTCCCATCGTCAAAGCCCTGCAGGATGGGCAAGACATCGAAATTGAACTCGTCGCTCAAGGGACCCTTGCTAAAAGAATTAAAGCCGCCAGAGAAGGCACCCCTGCTTTCTACACTCGCACCGGTGTGGGAACACTACTAGAGAAGGGAAAAGAAGTCAGGCAAATTGACGGGCAGGATTACCTGCTGGAATACGCCATCAAATCCGATTTCGCCATTATCTGGGCTTACAAAGCGGACCGTTACGGTAATCTCATCTACAAAGGTACTTCCCGTACTTTCAACGCGACGATGGCTGGAGCCGCCACTATTACCGTTGCTGAAGTGGCGGAGGTGGTCGAGCTGGGTGAGCTGGACCCCGAAGCAGTGGCCACACCCGGGATATATGTGGACCGTGTAGTCAGGAGATAATGAGGGAGCAGTATAAGTATGGCAGCAGGTAGACTGGATGAGCAAACTATAGCTATGCGCGTAGCCAGGGAATTTCAGGACGGAATGGTGGTTAATTTGGGTGGTGGTATACCGAGTCTGGCATGCAACTTTGTTGCTGAGGGTAGAGAGGTTATATTCCATACTGAAAACGGAGCGCTTGGCTATGGTGGCACGGCTTCGACAGAGGAAGTAGACTGGGACCTTTTCAATGCCAGCTTCCAGCCAGTTACCCCGTTACCGGGCATGAGTTTCTTCAGCCATGACGAATCTTTCGGCATGATTACCGGTGGCCATGTAGATATAAGTGTTCTCGGAGCGCTGGAGGTGTCCGAGAAGGGTGACCTCGCTAATTGGGCGATAGGTAATATGACCGACTATAATGGAGACGTTGTCGCCTGGATAAGGACGGGCAAATTCCCCCCCGGTATCGGGGGAGCTATGGACCTTGCCGTGGGAGCTAAAAAGGTTATGGTAGCCATGATTCACACCACGAAAGACGGCAACCCAAAAATCGTTAAAGAATGTAAATACGAGCTAACGGCCCGGCGGTGTGTATCGTTAATCTTCACTGACATGGCCGTTATTGAAGTTACACCATCCGGACTCGTTTTAAAGGAAGTAGCCCCGGGTTTAACCCCGGAAGACGTTCAGGCGGTAACCGGGCCGCAACTGATTGTTGCCGACGATGTCAAGGAAATAGAACTATAGCTACGGGGTTACCGTTGAAGAAGTAGATAAGGAGAATGGAATGAGAGCCAGAGTTCCGTTCAGGGAAGGGCTTTTTGAAGAGACTCCTGGGAAAGGCTCATTGATAGGAGCCAGGTGCCAGCAGTGCGGACAGATAATTTTCCCGAGGAGAGAAGCATGCCTGAACTGCCTGGGTCAGGACCTGGAGACTATACGTCTGAGCCGGAACGGTAAACTCTACACCTATACCATCGTGCATATGCCCAGTGAGCACTTTGAACCCCCTTACGCTATCGGCTGGATAGAACTTCCGGAGGGGGTAAGGATATTTAGCCAGATCAGAGACTGGCAGGAGCGTCATCTGAAAATAGGGATGGACATGGAATTGTACTTTGAAAGACTCTGGGATGAAGAAGATAAGGAAGTAATCGGATATGTCTTCAGACCTTCCACGAAGGGTGGAGGGATTTGAAAGAATGAGAGAAGTAGCTATAATCGGGGTAGGCTGTACCGTTATGGGCAAATTCCCGGAGAGGTTGCCCTATGAACTGGGCGCGGAAGCGGCCCGGGCAGCCATACAAGATGCCGGTATATCTCCCAGGGATTTACAGTTTGCCTATTGCGCTAATCTTTACGGAGGCATGGTGATTGGGCAGGCGGTTCTAGGAGAGATAGGTATCACTGATATTGAACTGACCAATGTCGAGAACGCCTGTACCGGCGGGGCAACCGCTATCAGGAAGGCATGGTGGGATATTGCTTCCGGCCTCTACGATATCGGCATAGCAGCCGGCGTCGAATCTATAACCACGAGCCCTATGGCCGGCAAACTGATAACACCAGCCAAAGGTGACATTACCGGAGAACTCGGCATGAACATGGTTGCCAGATTCGCTTTATCGCAGAGAAGATACATGGACACGTATGACGTTTCACTGGAGCAAATCGCCAAGGTCTCGGTCAAGAACCACCGTAACGGGTGTCTGAACCCGTATTCTCAATACAAGAAAGAATTAACCGTCGAAGAAATAATTGATTCCAGGCCTATTTGTGAGCCTATTACTCTGCTGCAGTGCTGTCCGTCCACTGACGGAGCCGCCGCCGCTATTTTGGTCCCCCTCGACCTGGCCGAGAAATATACCCGCCAGCCGGTCACCATTGCCGCCTCGGTATTAAAAAGCGGAGATTATGCGTTCCGATGGGAGGATATGACCTTCTCCGATATGACCTATAAATGCGCCAGTAGCGCCTATGAAATGGCCGGCCTCGGACCTGAAGACGTTGATGTCTGTGAACTCCATGATGCTTTCGCCATGAACGAGCTACAGCATTATGTAGAGCTGGGTTTTTGTAAAAGAGGTGAAGAAACATGCCTGCTCGAGGACGGCGTTACCGACCTGGGAGGTAGGATACCGGTGAATACCAGCGGCGGTCTCCTGTCCAAGGGGCACCCCGTAAGCGCCTCAGGCGTGGCTCAAATAGTCGAACTTGTCTGGCAACTGAGAGGCCAGGCAGGTGAGCGCCAGGTTGCTAATGCCAAAGTCGGCCTGGCACATGTTATCGGCGGTGAGGTTACCGGCCTGGAGTCGGGGGCTGTTGCGGTGCATATTTTAAAGGTATAACACCGGCATTAATGTAACGCTGGTGAAAGTCGCCAGCTTTGCCATCAGCGCTTCCTTCATGGGGGCAGCCGGGGCAATCATGGCGACACGATGGACATATATTGACCCATCCATTGCTTTTAACCCGCTAATTTCTTTCATGCCAGTTTTAATGGCTATCTTCGGTGGTATGGGGCAGCTTTATGGCCCCATCACAGTGTTGTCAATCAGCGAAATGGGACACTTTTTAAACCGGACATTTTGGCATAATCAGGCGGCATTAACAAGCTTTCTGAGGCCCTGGTTGTAGTCTCTGCGGCGATTGATTGTTTGTATTTGCACCTCCTTTCTGCGTTGCAGGATTTCCTCTCTCCTGCCATATAAGATATCGGCAGGCGTCACGTTGCCGAGTGCCTTGTGATAACGGCGGTAATTGTAGTAGTCGACGAAGTCGGCAATTGCCCTCTCAAGTTGGCCAGGCGACCCTGGAAAGTAGGCCATTTCTTCACGGCCTTGACAACGTGGTTATGCCTATATATAATTTGCTTTAGCAAATCCCTTTTTGATAATGGGCAACATCTAAGGAAAAACCAGCCCAGCGTTTGCCGGTGGTTTCAGCGGATATTATACAGGCCGCTTTTAACCAGTTTTCTCTACCTGGATAGCAGGATGAAAGAACGATAGTCATGGACAGTAGTAACGTTGTTCTCCGTTTGGACAAAATATGTAAGAACTTTGGAGGTCTCCAGGTCCTGGTGGACTTGGACATGAGCGTGGAACGAGACGAGATGCTGGGGCTTATCGGCCCTAACGGCGCCGGTAAATCGACGGTGTTTAATGTCATCACATCCATTTACAGGCCAGACCGTGGTGATATTTTCTTTCTGGGGGAAAAAATTACCGGTCTGGCCCCTCACAAGTTATGCCACAGAGGGATTTCGAGAACCTACCAGCTCGTGAAGACCTTCCTGAAGATGACAGTGCTGGAAAATGTAATGCTAGCCTCTGTCTACGGCGGGAAGCACCCGGATAAGGGAACCATGGAAAGGGCGCTGGAGACTTTGGAGCTTGTTGAGCTAACCCCGCGGAAAGATATACTGGCAACGCATTTAACACTCTCTAACCGGCGTCTGCTGGAGATAGCGATGGCCCTGGCTTCAATGCCGGTACTCACGCTGCTGGATGAGCCGATGGCCGGTCTCACCACGGTTGAGATACATAAACTGCTGGAGGTAATCAAGCGTGCCAGGGATGAAAGAAAGTTCTCTATTATATGGATTGAGCACCGGGTGGATGCCATCCTTGACTTTTGCGATCGCGTGGTAGTCCTGAATTACGGTGTAAAGATTGCCGATGGCAAACCTGATGAAGTAGCCAACGACCCTAAATTTATCGAGGCGTATCTTGGCGAACCAGTTGCTTGAAGTTAAGAGTGTCGACGTTTTTTACGGAGACGTACAGGCTCTGTGGGAGGTATCGATTCAGGTCGAGGAGGGGGCTATTGTCGCCCTGGTAGGCGCTAACGGTGCCGGTAAGACGACCTTATTGAAGACGATTTCTGGCATAAATAGCGCCGCAAGAGGTGAGATACTTTTCTCGGGGGAGCCTCTGAAAAATCTTAAGCCCCAGAACATCGTGGACAGGGGCATCATGCATGTCCCCGAAGGCCGGCGCCTGTTCGCTAATCTCACGGTTCTGGAGAATTTGAGACTCGGTGCTTATGTTCCGAGGGCCCGGCCCTTCTTCGCCGAATCCCTGGAACGCTCCTTCACGCTTTTCCCCGTACTGCAAACTCGAAAAGACCAGAAAGCAGGTTCGCTGAGTGGCGGTGAACAGCAAATGCTGGCTATTGCCCGGGCTTTAATGGGCAGACCGAAACTCCTGATGCTTGATGAACCTTCCCTCGGTCTTAGCCCCATTTTTGTCAAGACGATATTCGAACTTATCCGTACCTTGAACGAACAGAAGGCGACGATATTGCTTGTCGAGCAGAACATTAATCAGGCTTTGAAGATTGCCCACCAGGCTTATGTCCTCAAGACTGGAAAGATTGTGATGAGCGGCGCAGGAAACGAACTCCTGGCGGACGAAGAAATTCGTAAGGCCTACATCGGGGAGCGCGTCGTCAGGCGCCAGAGGTGAATGCTTGAATCTTATACTCACTCTCCGGGTTCTGGTCAACGGTGTCCTTTTCGGGACGACTTACGGGATAGCCGCTGTCGGGTTGAGTCTTATCTTTGGCACCATGCGCATTATTTTCTTCGCCCAGGGGACATTCATTATATTTTTCGCGTATATCAGCTACTGGCTATTGACCCTCCTGGGTATTGACCCTTATCTATCGCTAATTATTGTTATTCCCGCATCTCTGCTGCTAGGCTCGGCGCTTTACTACGGCATCTTCAAGGAGGCCGCCGCCAACGAAGACAAGAATATCTCCCTTCTGCTCGCCATTGGGCTGATGTACCTCATAGAAAACGTCATGCTGGTGCTCTGGACGCCTGACCCGAGGTCGGTGGTGACATCATACACTACCCTGGTATTCCGACCGTTCGGTATTGTTATCCCCTTTACCCGGCTGACCACGTTATTTATCGCTGTTCTGACGGCAGCGGGCGTCTTCATTTTTCTTAAGAAGACTCTTGTTGGCACAGCTGTCAGGGCCGCTTCCGAGGACATGGTGTCCACCACTCTGATGGGAATCAACCCTAACTGGGTCAACGCCGTTGCCTTCGCCATCGGCATTGGTCTGGCGGGTGTGGCTGGAGTTGCCCTGGCGACTATCTACCCATTTGACCCCAGTTACGGTTTTATCTTCGCCATCAAGGCTTTAATCGCCCTAGCCCTCGGGGGTATCGGCAACGTGTATGGCGCTCTGCTGGGGGGAATCCTGCTGGGGCTTATTGAGAGCCTGGGGTCCTTTTATGTAGGCGGCGGATGGGCTGATGCCATATCCTACGGCGTATTCCTGCTGGTTCTAATCTTCAGGCCTCAGGGTCTCTTTGGGGGTTCAATTAAAAAGGCATGAAACATGATAGATAAGATATATTCATATATAAAAGATAAGAGACACGCAAATATATTTTTTACCGTTCTGGGTGCATTAATATTTGCTATAATCCCGCTTTTTACCGATGTCGAGGCTTCTTACTTAATCTATTTCCTGTTTCTTACCTTTGTTCATACAGTCATAGCCCAGGGGTGGAACCTGGTAGCGGGATACGCCGGGCAAATCAGCCTCGGCCAGAATGCATTTTTTGGCCTCGGGGCTTATACTACCGCCCTTATCTGGCTCCATGATATAACAAAAACGGGTTATTATTTTGACCCGGTTGTCATGATACTTAGCGGACTCGTTCCGATAGTACTGGCTATCATAATCGGAATACCGCTGCTTTCCAGGCTCAGGGGCGATTATTTTGCCTTCGGCACCCTGGGAATAGGACAAATTATTATCGTGGTGTTTTTAAAGGCGCGCGCGATAACAGGCGGAGCCGATGGTCTGCACATCCCCTCCACTGTTTATGAATCGATAGTGCCTTATTACTATACGGGTTTGCTACTGGCGCTCTTTGCGATTGCTGTTGTCTATTTCATAACGAGGTCCAGAATCGGGCTTGCCTTGAGGGCTATTAGAGAAGACGAGATGTCCGCTGCCTCACACGGAGTCTTTATCCTGAAATATAAGGTTTTTGCTTTTGCTGTGGGGGCTTTTCTTACCGGGATAGCCGGCAGCCTGTATGCCTACTACCTGTTCCATATCAACCCTGATTCCGTATTGAACATGAACTGGCTCTTCTATCCTATCCTTATGTGCGTACTGGGGGGAACCGGAACGATAATGGGCCCTGTCATTGGCGCCTTTTTCATGACCGCGATTTTTTCCTTTGGGGATGTATATTTCGCGCAGACGCATCCCATCATCTCGGGCGTGCTTATTATCCTTGTAATGAAGTTCATGCCAACAGGTATCATTGGACTTAAAGACAGGATATTCTCCCGCGGTAAGTAATACGCTGCAATGCTTCCTACCGGCTAGCGGTATTTAATCACGGCCCCCTCATCCGCAGATGATGCTAATCTGGAGTAGAGGCTCAAGTATCCTCTTTTAACCTTTGGCTCGGGTTTTTTCCAGCCCTTTAAACGTCTTTCCATCTCATCATCGGAAATATGCAGGTGAATGGTGCCCTCTATCACGTCGATGCTAATTTTCTCTCCATCTTCAACAATGGCGATATAATGATGCAATGATCTTCTTTTTGTAAGTCTTTTTCCAACTGCTCCTAGTCCCAGTTATAAATCCAGTGGTAAAAAGTTTACCCCCGACTCCCCTGACCCATGAAAAGGGATTGCCGGGGGTAAACATGCGCCGTCGATATTAGTATCAGGTTTACCTTGTTATCGACTACCGCGCATCCCAGGAAGGTACCCACTTGAGCTTGTAGTCGCCCTGTGGCCAGACAGGCATCCGCTGTCCGTCCATCCACTGCAGGCCGAGCATCGAGGTAAAGGCCAGACCGGCATCGTCGTACGTGACATCGCCCATGACTGTGCCTTTGAACTCACCACCGAAAACCTCGTCCCTTACCTTGGCCGAGTCAAGGGAGCCGGCCTTCTCGATGGCCTGGGCGAGGACCTGGACATTGGCGTACGGAATACCAATGCTGACGGAGTCCTGACCATCGTGGGTATCTCTGTACTTCTGTCCAACGTCCTTCGCCCCCGGATAAGGTAGTGTCTCCGCCCAGAATCCGTCATGCATAATGTAATCGGAATCCGCACCAAGGCCATCCACGAACTCATTGGGCCAGAATCCCTTCCACCCATGTATATACTTCAGATTCAACTGCTGCTCTTTCATCTGTCGTATCATGACGATGCTATCAGTTGGAGAACCCAGCCAGAAGAGAGCATCGCAGTTATTGGCCTCCATTTTCAGGATAGACGATGAGAAATCCTTTGTACCCGGCGTATACGGCTCATCGAGAGCAATGTTGTAATTATATACCTCTGCAAAGTGCTTGAACCCGGAACCGAAACCCTGGCCATCCGGATTGTCTTCCATCATAAGAGAAATCGCCTTGGGACGCTCGGCTTCAGATTGTATATCCAGTATCTGATATGGAACCTCTGCCGCGCCCGGAGCCGAAGTGAACATGTCTGAAGCCCACTGGAAATTCTGTTCCCCGAACTGGTCCAGCCAGGTTACACAGCAGGCCATAAACACCTTGTATTTCTCGGCGACGGTGGCCGCGGCGATGTTCAGCGGGGTAATATTGGTGCCCATAGCCAGGTCTATCTTTTCCAGTTTGATGAGCTTTTCCATGGCTGCCGCGGCATCAGCGGCCGCACTCTTATCATCTGCGAGTACGAGCTTTAACGGCAGTTTTTTGCCATATTCCTCAACATAGACACCGCCGGCGGCGTTGATATCCGCGACCGCCTGCTCATATGCCCACCTGTGGTCCGCGCCCGTCATGGCATTCATCCCGGTCATGGAAACGATTGCCCCCACGAGGATTTCCGTCTTTTCAGGTCCAGGGGCAGGTTCAGGGGCCGGGGCCGGAGCTGGAGCTGGTCCAGGCTCTGCGGCGGGTTCCGGTTCCGCACAGCCGCTCGCAAGTAGTCCGGTTATCAGTATAACTGCTAGCAATGTGAAAAGTAGTTTCTTCAATTCCTGTTCCTCCTTTAAAATCTAAAAAATTCTCTTTATCCAGCTTCTAATATAAATATTTTTTATATATACACCCCCTTTCACAGCTAACTAGGTCATTAATATTGGTATTTAATCTAATTAAAGCTACTATTCCCAGTCTCTACGCAAGCGCTAACAATTATATATCTGAATTTCATAATAGTCAACACACGGATTTGCACAATTTGCTTAATGATAGTACGTTAGCAGACAGAAAACCGTTTATTAAGAGTTTTATTAGCGAAGTTCAAGTCACTGGTACAGGGGTTTTACTTGCCTATAATTTACCGGTCTCCGAAGGTAAGTTTGTTAACGAGACCTGTGTAGTTTCCACGTATTGTCCACTATGGTGGGCAGTAAAGGACTCGAACCTTCGACCTCTCGGATGTGAACCGAGTGCTCTAACCAACTGAGCTAACTGCCCGTGTCTTGACTGTATATCAATTCTAAACAAAAAAATACCTAAAATCAAGCAGCCGACCACTCTATTTTTTTAAACCTTCTCCTTCCCGGAGTTGACGATGGTGTCCGGAAAAATGTATGATGTGGCGGAGTCCGCAACATATACCGCTTCCTGCGGTACGAAACACCTGGCGAGTACTATAAGACATGTTAAATATCATCGTTTGTGTCAAGATAGTCATAGACCCTGAAGCTCCCGCTTCCACCTTTAAAATCGACCCCGAAGGACTGCGTGTTATCCCCGGCCAGGGCATCCCGCCGGTATTGAATCCCTATGATGAGAATTCCCTTGAGGCTGCTCTCATAATAAAGGAGCAGCAACCGGGTAAGATAACAGTAATAAGCGCCGGCAAATCCATACCCAAAGCGGTAGTGAAAAAGTGCCTGGCCGTAGGCGCCGATGACCTTGTCGTCATTGAGGACGATATATTTGAGGATGCCGATAGCTATACAACCGCTTATCTCCTGGCTGCGGCCATCCAGAAACTGGGAGAGTATGACCTTATTCTAGCCGGCAGGATGGCGGCCGATACCAACGCCGGGCAGGTGGGCTCGGGGGTGGCTGAGCTGCTGGACATCCCCAGCGTCACAGTCGCCCGGAAAATAGAGGTCAACGACGGCACGGTACGGGTGGAACGGTCGCTGGCCGACGGTTACGAGGTGCTGGAGGTCCCGTCGCCCTGCCTGGTTACCGTCAGCCACGAACTTGGCGAACTGCGGGCGGCCAATGTCAAAGGACTCATGGCGGCGCAGAAACAACCCTTCACCACCTGGCACGCCCAGGACCTGGCCATCGATATGAACCGAATGAGGCAAAGCAAGCCGTTGAAATTATTCATACCCGAAAGGGATGTGCAGTGCGACAGAGTGGAAGGAGAGACGCCGGAGGAAGCCGGGGCCAACCTGGCACTGAAACTCCGGCAATCCAATCAAATCTAACCACAGTCATCGGTCGCGAAAAACTAAGGAGGTCGGGGAAATGATAGAAGCAGTGAAAAGCAGGGTTATCGAGGAACTGGAAAAAATAGTCGGTAGCGAATTCGTCTCCACCAATCAGGCCGACCTGTATATTTACTCCTATGACCTGACACCGGCCGAGTCGAACTGGCCAGACATAGTAGTCCTGCCGCAATCCCTGGAAGAACTAAAGGCCGTTATCAGCCTGGCCAATAAAGAAAAGATACCGGTTATCCCCTATGTAGCCGGCGGTAATGTCGGCGGACTAACCATCCCGCTCGAAGGCGGCATCGTGCTCGACCTGAAGAGGATAAACCGCATCATAGAGGTCAGCGAGACCAACATGTATGCCGTTGTCGAGCCCGGGGTAACATTCGGTCAGATTAAGGCCTACCTGAATAAGCATCACCCCACTTTGAGATATACCTACGCCTTTTCACCTCCCTCCACCGGCGTCATAACCAATGCCCTCGCACAGGGACTCGATAATCTATCCTTCCGATACGGTGACGCCTCGCACTGGGTAAGCGGACTGGAGGTACTGCTGAGTACGGGAGAACTGGTAAAAATCGGCTCCTGTGCGGCCAGCAAAACGTGGCAGGCCATCGCACCCTTCCCCGAGCTGGACGGCCTCTTCCTGGGATGGCAGGGAACTACGGGCGTCATCACCAAGATGGCCGTGAGCCTCTGGCCCAATCCGCCACACGGCACGGCGGTAACCTTCATGGCTATGGACCTGGAGAGTGCCTATGAGATTCTACAGGCGATAATACGGACGAGGATTCCCGACGACCTTATCGGCACTTCCTTCGCTCTGAATAAAGTCGGGATGGCGGCCTATGCCCACGAGAAAGCGTCCCTGCACCCGGCGATATACCGGGAGCCCGATGAACCGGAGTTCGTCATAACGGCGGAAATTACGGGAAATACCGAAAATGAGCTCAACGCCAAGGTGGAAGCCGTCGGCGAAGCGGTCAAAGAAAGGTGCCAGGGCTGCAAGTTTACCGGTCCGGATACCGTTCCCAGCACCACCGCCGCCTTCCCCATGCAGGCCCTGGGAGTGCTCAGTTCCGGCGGGGGGCTGATGTGGGTAGGTACCTACGGCCCCATGAGCCGGTGGCTCGAGACCGTTAAAAAAGGCTGCGAACTTCAGGACAAATACGATATTTCCCGCACTTGCTATACCCGCATCATGAACGAGGGGCACTTCGCCGGGTTGAGATGGATGCTCCCCTATGACAAGGGAGACCCCGAGCTGGTACAGAGAATCAACGACCTGTGCGCGGAGCAGCTCGACCTAGTACTGGAAACGGGCTATATACCCTACAAAACGCCGGTCTGGGCGGTGAGAAGGCTGGAAGAACTGGCCGGGCCCGACTGGCTGAAACTGCACCGCCGGGTAAAGGAGATGCTGGACCCCAATAATATCATGAATCCCGGCAGATGGGGAATGCCCCAAAAGTAGCTGTCATTCGGCTTAGATTAAGGAGGCAACGATGGTTCTCGACGAACTGAAGGAATATCTCTACGGATGTACGCATTGCGGCACCTGTAAGAGTGTCCTTGATATATTTACGCCCGCCTGCCCCGCCGGAGAAAGGTACCAGCTTGAGTCCTATTTCCCATCGGGGAAAATGCTGATAGCCAGGGGGGTTGTCAACGGCGTACTGAATCTGGACGACGATATACTGGACAGGATATATGCCTGCACCGGCTGTCTTTCCTGCGAACAGCAGTGCGGTGCCTACCACCGCCAGCACATCTTCGATACCGTCCAGGCACTCCGCACGGAAGCGGTGACGCGGGGTAACCTGAATCCCGCCTACATGATTATGGTCGAAAGCCTGAAGAAGGACGACAATGTCTTCGGCAAACCCAAGGCGGAACGAGGAGACTGGGCCAGGGACATGGGAATAAAAGACGCCGGGCAGGAAAAGGTGGACGTGGCCTACCACGCCGGCTGTATGCTCTCCTTCGACCCCGAACTGTGGGAGGTGCCCCGGAGCGCTATTAACCTCCTGAAAGCCGCCGGTGCGGATGTCGGCATCATGGGCATGGAGGAATCCTGCTGCGGCGGCCGCGCCTACGAAATCGGCTACATGGGAGAATTCACCAAGTACGCCGAGCATTTCATGGAGACCTTCAACTCGCTGGGCGTAAACAAGGTCGTCACTTCGTGCTCCGACGGCTACAGCACGTTCAAAAAACTTTACCCCAGAGTCAATATCCCGATGAAGTTCGACGTGCTGCACATGGTAGAGTACCTCGACCAGTCGCTAAAGGACGGAAAACTCAAATTCACGAAAAAGGTGCCCATGAAGGTCACCTATCACGACCCCTGCCACCTGGGAAGACATCTGGGGGATAACGGCATCTACGAGCCTCCCCGGGACGTATTGAAGAACGTACCGGGAATCGAGCTGGTGGAGATGGAACGCAACCGGGAGAATGCGTGGTGCTGCGGGGCCGGCGCCGGTGTCAGCCAGGCCAACCCCGATTTAGCCCTGTGGACCGCCAACGAGCGACTCAAGGAAGCGAAGGCCACCGGGGCCACGGCACTCGTTACCAGCTGTCCCTGGTGCGAAAGGAACTTCAAGGACGCCGTTAAAGAGTACGGGGAAGATATAGAGATTTACGACATTGCCGAAATCGCACATAAGGCACTGTAAAGACATTAAAAATGAAAATCAGCGAGCAGGCATAACTACTTCGAGGATAAAAGGGTCCTCCCCTCCTACACCCCGGCAGGTAAAAACTTCTTAATAGAGAAATCGAAAAGGAGCATGGTTGCCGAGGATATCGGGGAGGCGGTGAAACTGATATAATATTCCCGATGCCTGTAAAATACGGAAGGAGATAAATAATATGGCAGCAGAGAAAATGGAATGGCTGGTCAGTGGAGACTGCACCGAGGCCTGCACTTCGCCGCCGGTATGCCCCTACTACTGGGGGTCAAGCACTCCCAAAGACCTTCATGATGGGAAAAACCAGTGCGAGGGCGCCTTTACGTTCCACATTAAAGAGGGATATTACCAAGACGTCGACCTCAGTGGCCTGAATGTCGGCTTCGGCTTTAATTCACCCGTAGGCGGTTTCAGCGTACGCGAACCGTGGAAATCAATACTGTATATCGATTCCAGGGCGGATGCCAGACAAGCAGCCGCGCTAGAAAAGATATTCACAACTGCCTGGTCGAACATGGGAGAGGTGCTCAAGGTAAAGAAGGCCCCGATGTCATTTACCAAGGAACCGGTGGGGTCAGCGCCCGAACCCGGATACGGGCATACCATAGAGTGGCAGGGAGCTTACAACATGAAAGCGGAGCCGCTGATGACCATGAACGGGCTGCCCAGATATATCAGCGGCATGATGGGCGGCCCGATATACGTGGGCAAGTCCACCGAGAATAAATTCAACGACCCCGACCTGCCGCGCGGCAAATGGGACCGGCCGGAGATGAGCAACACTTACTACGAGTTCTCACTTAATCCCGAACAGCTCCAATGGGTGCCGTAGAAGAGAAACCTGCGTAAGCTTGCACGTGGAGAGCGTGCCTTTTCACCGTCACTTTTTTGCGGCGGCACGGGCTACCGATTTCCCGCGTTTGGTCTCGCATGCCTCCCTGACCAGGGAAATAAATTTCTCCGCCATCGGGTGTTCGGGGGCATCGGTGCGAAGAATAGCATCCACCCCTATAATTATGTCACCGGACAGTGGCAGCACTTTCAGCCACCCCTCGGCGACGGCTCTTTCCACACCCATAATGTGCTGTAAACCAACACCCTCCCCATTTTCGACGAGACTAATACCCCACTCGGAGCTATTTACTTCCACTATTATGGGAGAGGGCATGGAGCAGCCGCCGACCCTTAATTTATTAAGAATAATCTGACGCGTAGCTGACGTCTCCGGACCCAAAATCAGAGGATAACCGCAGAGGTTCACATATTCCAGGCGCTCCTTCTGAGCAATGGAACTGGACGGGGAAGCGATGAGCACCAATCTCTCCCGGGACGAGAGTGCAATTGATTTCAGCTTAGGATTGTCATAGTCCATACTGACGACAACCCCCAGGTCCACCTGCGAATTAAGAACATCTTCAACAACCTCGTAGGAAGAAGAACTCCTGATAATCAGCCTCACACGGGGATAGAGCTTTTTAAATGCCGACGCTGCCGAAGCAACGCAGGTGCTGAAGGTTGTGGCGATGCCAACACGCAGACTGTCCTCTTTAAGGTTCTCCAGGTACTTTTCAGCACTGGTCATCTGATGGTAAATTTCACGCACATACTTAAAGAGGCCGGTACCAGCCCGGGTCAGGAATATCCTTTGTCTTTTTATGTCAAGAAGCTTCAGGCCGACATTCCTCTCCAAAGACCTGATATGGTAAGTGACGGTGGGTTGAGTAAGACACAACTTGTCGGCAGCGGCAGTTATACTTTTCTCGCTGGCAACGTAGTAAAAAACTATGAGACCATGCAGGTCCAACTTTGACGGCATCATTCTTACCTACCTTATCATTATGGTACCGGGCGCACCTTCTGCGCTCGTGAAAAGACATCGCCATTTTTGCCCTATATCAGAGTGTTCTCTATAATATCATAGATAACTTTGTATTGCAATCTACTTACCGCCATGTTAAATTGCAGAGGAATCTATGCGCAAACATCCTTCAATTTGACTCTTTTGGTGCTGACCTCGTGTTTTTACTTATGAAGCACCTTGAATTTTCCCTGGCAAGTCGTTATTATGTGGGTAAATAAAACGAGGGGCGTGCCATGTGAATTCAAGACACTAATGCTGGAGGGCTAAAAGCTCAATATAGGTTAAGGAGGTAAACAAACATGGCAAAGGATTTATGCAAAACACTGGCTGACCTGAAGGAAGACGAGGCGCTGGCAATCGTCCAGGAAAAACTGAACGCGGGCGCCGACCCCATGGGCATCCTCGATGATACCAGCCGCGCCATGGAAATCGTGGGCAATCGCTTCTCAAAAAGCGAATATTTCATCCCCGACCTGGTATATTCCGGCGAAATACTGAAGAAAATCAATGAGCTGGTCAAGCCGAAACTGGTCAAGGAAGGGGTGGCCAAGACAGGGGGCAAGGTCATCATAGGCACGGTCGCCGGTGATATCCACGACATCGGCAAAGATATCGTCGTCTTCATGCTCGATGTCAATGGCTTTGATGTGATTGACCTTGGCGTGGATGTGTCGGCGCAGAAATTCGTCGATAAGATAAAAGAGACCAGCGCCCCTGTCATCGGCCTGAGCGGGTTTCTGACGCTGGCCTATGACTCCATGAAAAATACTATAGAAGCCATTCAAGCCGCCGGACTAAGAGACAATACCAAGATTATGATCGGTGGTGGTCAGATGAGCGATGAGATAAAGAAGTACACCGGCGCCGATGCCTATGGTAAAGACGCCATGGTAGGTGTATCCCTGGCCAAGCAATGGGTGGGTGCTAATAAATAATAAACCTCACCGGATGATACACAGGAGGTAATAAAATGGAAAAGAAAGGGGAAGCGATGACATCGGAAGAAAAGCAGGAAGAGCTATTCGCCAAGTGGATTTCGCCGGAGGGCGTGGAGTATGCCAGCCCCGAAGCCGAGAAAGCATACAAGGAAAGAGCGACCAGGATAAAAGACGCCATCCAGATGAAGAAGCTGCCGGACAGGGTGCCGGTTTTTGTCGCTCCCAGCTTCTTCCCAGCTTATTATGCTGGAATAACTCCTCAGGAAGCCATGTATGACTACGACAAGTGCTGCAAGGCATTCAAAAAATTTGTGATGGACTTTGAGCCGGACGGGAACCTTGGCGCGTATGTACCCGGACCTGGGAAGTTCTTTGAGATTCTTGACTACAAGTTATATTCCTGGCCGGGCCATGGGGTCGCGCCTGAGCAGTCGTACCAGTGTAACGAGGGCGAATACATGACGGCGGATGAGTATGATGCCTTAATTGACGACCCGTCAAATTTCTTCAGTAGTACCTATCTGCCGCGCGTGTTCGGCGCCTTAGAGGGTTTTAAGATGCTTCCCGCTCTCACCGGCATACTTGAAATGTACGGGGTCGCCATCAACTTCATCCCCTTCGGTCTACCTCCCGTTCAAGCCACCTATAAGGCGCTTTTTGACGCTGGCGCTGAAGCCTTGAAATGGATGGGAGCCATGGGTGCCTTCAATGCCGAAATAACCGCCGCCGGATTCCCGCTCCTAGCCGCCGGATATACCAAGGCACCCTTTGATGTAATTGGCGACACCCTCCGGGGAACCAGGGGTATCATGGTGGATATGTACCGCCAGCCGGACAAGCTCCTCGAAGCCATGGACAGGCTGACCCCGTTAATGATTAAGATGGGGGTAAGCACAGCTCAGATGGTCGGACACCCCTTAATATTCATGCCTCTGCACAAAGGGGCTGACGGCTTCCTCTCCGATGAGCAGTTCAAGAAGTTCTACTGGCCCGCCTTCAGAAAGGTCATGATGGGCTTGATTGCTGAGGGGATCGTACCAATGCTGGCGGCTGAGGGGCATTGGACCACGCGTCTGGAGATTATGAGCGACTTACCTAAGGGCAAGACCCTGTGGATGATCGACCAGAGCGAGATGGCTAAAGCCAAGAAAACGCTGGGCAAGGTTAGTTGCCTGTTCGGCAACGTGCCCTCCGACCTGTTGGTCGTCGGCACACCCCAGCAGGTGAAGGACTACGTCAAGAACCTCATCGATACCTGCGCCAAGGGCGGCGGTTATATCGTGAGCAACGGCGCTTTCTTTGACCAGGCCAAACCGGAGAACGTCCACGCCATGGTTGACGCCGCTATGGAATTCGGCGCCTACAAATAGACATATAACGGGCGGAAAATGTAAAATAAAGGGGGTTGCCCCGGGACATCCTGGGGTAACACCCCCTTTAATATTATCCGAGGTAGCCAGACATGCCGGTAATCAGTGATATCCGCCTGAATCTTAAAAAGAACGAGGTATTGCGGCGGCAGGGATTCAGGGGACATACCAGAATCAGGCCGGAGATAAAAAACATGGTTCTGGAACTGCTCGAAAGCACGGAGAGCACTCACCTTCTAGAACCGACCACCGCCTATGAATTCTACCCGATAACCGGAATAGAGCCGGACAGGGTGTTGCTGCAGGGCGACGCCGTGGTAAACGGCTCACTACTACCTTCAACTTTCCCGGAAGCTAAAGAGCTGGCCGCTATCGTCTGCACTATCGGCCCCGGACTGGAAAAACAGGTAACGGAATACAGCCAGGGTGGCAAGACCTTACGCGCGATGCTGCTGGATGGCATCGGGAGCGCCGCCGTGGATATACTGGCCCAGGAAGCCTGCCGCTTCGTCTCCGGGGAGGCTTCAACGCGCGGCTTACAGAGGAGCAGCCCCGTCAATCCGGGTATGCCCGGCTTACCCATCACGGAACAGTGGAATCTGCTGGAACTGGTCCATGCCGGTAACATCGGCGTGAGCCTGACATCCTCGGGCGTCATGGTGCCCCGCAAATCAACTTCCATGATAATCGCCACAGGACCGAAGATGGAAACGTGGACACAGGCCGATGTCTGCGCCCGCTGCAACCTGCGGGATACCTGCCCCTACACCGTACTACATAGTTAGCAAAACCAGCTTATCCCTATAGCATCACGGTGCCACCGTCGATATAGAGCACCTGCCCAGACATGAAATCGGAATCAGCCGATGCCAGGAATACGGCCGCCCCCACCAGGTCACCCGGCTGCTCACGCCGCTTCATAGACTGCTCCGAGGCAGCCAGTTCGAACGTCTGATCGCTACCATCCTGTTCCAGACTGGCCTCGGAAGCTGTGTATCCCGGCGCGATGGCGTTGACATTGATATTCGAGGCACCCAGGGCGTGGGCCAGGGCATGAGTCAACGTATATACGGCCCCTTTGCTGCAGGAATACGGCAAAAAGAACGGAGCCGCGGGGACCCGGGCAACATTCGAGGCCACGTTGATAATTTTACCCTTACCCGCTTTTTCCATCAGGGGGGCTATCGCCTTACAGACCAGCCAGGTTCCACGGACATTCACCGTTAAGATTCGGTCCCATTCTTCGGGCGTCCAGAGATTCCACGGCTTGGCGTTAAGGCCGCCCCATACGGCTGCATTATTGAGGAGAATATCCACCCTGCCATACTTCTTCATAACCTCGTCAGCTATCTTCTGGGGCTGGTCCTCGTAGGAAATATCGGCCTCCACTATAGCTACTTCCCCGCCTTTAGCTTTTACCTCATTAACCGTGCCTTCAGCCCTTTTAAGATTGGTGGTGGTTAATAGTAGTTTGGCCCCTTCCTCGGCGAACCTCAGGGCGAAGGCCTTCCCGAGACCACGGCTGGCCCCCGTGATGATAGCTACCTTGTCCTGTAATACTGGTGACATGTCTACCTCCTTTTCTTTTTTACGATTAAAACCACATACATTATATAATAATATTATATATTTATCCCGTTATCTTTCTGCATGGTAATACCCGCCACAAATGTCAGTAAGAATAGAGGTTCGCACGGATTATTTAAAATTTCTTTGCTCAGATTCGCCCAGGATATAGCCCAGAGCCAACCTGAAAAATCTACAACAACACCTCATGCATGTCAAGTTCAGGGTTTCTACATGATTATCAGTATTGACAGTTGAGGTCAGCCCCCTGAAATTAACCCCGCTCAGGTTTGACAATCCTGTGCCGCTAACCTATTATTATTTATGTTATCCCCCAAATTTACAGGTTGCTTCGCGGGGCGTAGCGCAGCTTGGTAGCGCGTCTGAATGGGGTTCAGAAGGTCCCCGGTTCGAATCCGGGCGCCCCGACCATAACCACTCCCCCAACTCTTTAGTGAACCTATCCCCCTGTGTCCCCCTTCCCTTGAGGATTGATGAAGGGAAGGGGGAATAATTTAAAGAGGGGCTGACGCCCCTCTCAGACACCCCGACGTAAATCCTCAAAATCACAGGGTGAAGTCAATCTATCATCTGCACCTATTGAGATAGCGCGAAAATTTAGGGACGATTGTATGGACTACTGCAAAAGTAACAGTTTACAAGCATTTTTTGATATATAAAGAAATAGTTGATTTAGGTATGATGGTAACCCCGCGTCATACCTAAATCCGCCGAATCCCCGCCGTAATTCCCCAAAATACCCCACCCATTTGCCCCCTCACCCCTCTTCATACTATAATTATCTGGTTGGATAATCCCCGTAGCGTTCTTTAATTCATCGTTTAAATTAGCTTCAGGAGGGGCTTATGCTGAGCTGTTACCGCATCCTTGATTTAACTACCGACAGGGCTTTCATCTGCGGCCGGGCCCTCAGCGACTTCGGGGCGGGGGTCATCAAGATTGAAAAGCCCGGCGGCGACCCCGCCCGCTTCAAAGGCCCTTTCTATAAAGACGACCCCGACCCCGAGAAAAACCTGACCTGGTTCGCCTTCAACTCCAACAAGAAAGGCATTACCCTTGATATCGAGACTAAAGACGGCAAAGAGATATTTAAAAAGCTGGTCAGGACGGCGGACGCCGTGCTGGAGTCCTTCGCCCCCGGCTACCTCGACAGCATTGGCCTGGGCTATGAAGACCTGAGCCAGATTAACCCCGGCATCGTGCTGACCTCCATGACCGGATTCGGGCAGGAAGGCCCGTACCGCGACTACAAAGACCCGGACATCGTGGTGCGGGCGCTCGGCGGACTTATTTATACCGCCGGCTACGATGACCGCCCCCCGCTGACCGTCAGCTATCATCATACCCACTACCTCGGGGCCATGAACGGGGCCGCCGGCACCATGATTGCCCTGAGCCAACGCGCGCTGACCGGCCAGGGACAGCACGTCGATGCCATCACCCAGCAGGCCCTGGATGTCGTCTGCTCGGCGGAAATCGAAGGCCCTTACGCCCTGTTCGGCGAGATTCCCACGCGGCACGGTCGGGCGCGGGCGGCCGTCACCCTCAAGGACGGCTCCACCTTCTACAATCCCCTGCTCTGGGAGTGTAAAGACGGCTACATCGCCCTCAACCTCCTGCTGAACCCCACCGCCGCCAAGAACAACCTCAGCATGATGGATTTCATTAAAAGAGACGGCATCAGCATCGGCTCCTTCGAGCACTGGGCCTGGGAGAAAAAAAACTGGGGGGACATGAGCCGGGAACAGGCCGAAGAGCTTATGGAAATATTCAGTAAGTTCTTTTTGAACCATACCAAGGACGAGCTGCTCAAACTGGCTACGGAGAATCGATTCCAGCTCGGACCCTGCAATAACGCCGGGGACGTGCTCAAGTATCCCCAGCTCCTGGACAGAGGTTTCTGGAAAGAAATCGAACACCCGGAACTGGGCACCAGCCTGAAATACCCGGGAGGCGCCGTAATGACGACGCAGGGACAAATCGGGATACGGCACCGGGCCCCACTCATCGGCGAGCACAACGACGAGATATACCAAGAACTGGGTATGTCCCCCGATGAGCTGGCAGCCCTTAAAGAGCAAAAGGTGATTTAAAAAATATGTCATTGCGAGGGCGACCTGCTCGCCGAACAAGCCCGCCTTCCAAAGCTCCGGAGGAGCGGCGGACAGGTTCTTTGGCAGGCGAGAGCCCGTAGTAATCCCGGAGACCGCTTCTTGTTAAATCTATCGGAACTCCCCGCCGGGATTCTTCGCTTCGCTCAGAATGACAGAGTGGGGATACTGGATTCCAGCCGGAGTTTACCCCGTACTTGATACGGGGCTGGAATGACAAATTAGGGGCGGGAATGACACCGAAGAATCAGGAGGAAGATAGTGGCCAAGAAACCCTTTGAAGGCGTGAAGATAGTGCAACTCTGCTGGGCGGGGGTGGGTATTTATACCCTCAACTACCTCAGTCACTACGGAGCGACGACGATACGCGTGGAAACAGCCACCAGGCCCGACCCGGTCAGGCTCTTTGCCCCCTTCGCCGCCACCAATAAAGAGGGCGAGCCGGTCGGACTGGAACGCAGCGCTTTCTTTTCCATCACCCACACCGCCCCGGAATACGGCATCAGCCTCAACTTCAAACAGCCCGAGGCGATAGAGATTTTCAAGAAGCTGGTGGCCTGGGCGGACGTCGTCGGCGAAGGATTTCCCACGGGCGTCATGGACAAGCTGGGACTGGACTACGAGGGGCTGAAGAAAGTCAACCCGGAAATCATCATGTTTCGCACCTGCGGCTACGGGCATACCGGACCCATGGCCGACCAGCCCGGCTTCGGCAGTATATTGACGGCAGTGACCATGATGGACACGATGGTCGGCTATCCGGACCGGCCCCCCGTGCCCCCCTCCACCTACTATACCGACCAGCTATCGCCGATGTACGGCTCACTGGCCATCATGGCAGCGCTCGACTACCGCCGCCGTACCGGCAAGGGACAGTATATCGACCACGCCCAGATAGAAGCCGGACTGAACTACATGACCCCGCTCATCCTCGACTACCAGGCCAACGAACGCGAGCTGGCCCTGGAAGGCAACAGGTGCGATTACGCCGCGCCTCATGGTATTTACAGATGTAAAGGCGATGATAGATGGGTGGCCATTGCCGTGATGACCGACGATGAGTGGCAGAGCTTCGTCAGGGTTATCGGCAATCCGGACTGGGCTAAAGATAAAAAATACGCCACCGCGGCGGGTCGGGTGGAAAACAGCGACAAGCTCGACGGCCGGGTGGAAGCCTGGACAATTAAATACCCGCCGGAGCGGGTTCAGGAAATGCTGCAAAAAGCCGGCGTCGGTGCGGGACTGGTCGCCAACGCCAAAGACCTTGATGAAGACCCCCAGCTCAAACACTACAATTTCTACCGCGAGCTCGACCATCCGTACATGGGCAAGCTGCGCTACTATCACCCGGACCCCATCAAGCTCTCCGCCGCCGAAGCCGATATACGGCGTCCTGTCCTGCTGGGCGAGCATACCGACTATATCTGCACCGATATTCTGGGTATGCCCCGGGATGAGGTCGACCGACTGCGCCAGAAGGGTGTCTTCGAATAATTTAACTGAGCGCCCTCGTCATTGCGAGCCCTCACGCTACGCTCAGGATAAACTCCGCGAAGCAATCCCTTAGAATCTGAGTAGAGATTGCTTCGTCGCTGCGCTCCTCGCAATGACACTAGAGGGTATGCTTGAAGTTACTACTCAGATTAAGTAGTATTATGATATGGATTTCAGTCATCTATTCCAGAGTTTCCTGTCTTTCGCCGAAAGCGCGCCGGTTATCAGGGCAATCCTGGGGGTTATCCTCGTCTTCTTTCTACCGGGCTTTGCCTGGACACTCGTTTTCTTTAAAAAGCTAACTATCATCGAAAGAATTGCCCTTTCCGTCGGCCTGTCCATTGCCTCGGTAACTCTCAGCATCATCGTCCTGAACGTGCTGTTCGACTTGAGGATTAACGGAGCCAACGCCCTCTTTACCATTATCGCGATTACGGTGATTCCCGTGGTGATATACTTCCTCAGGAGATACTTAGCCCGCCATTCGGAGGTCTCTGACGGAGATTGAATGTATGACGCCATAGTCGTTGGTGGTGGCCCGGTTGGAAGCTATGTAGCTTACCAGCTCGCGGAACAGGAACACCGGGTACTGGTGCTGGAACGGAAGTCGCGGGCGGGAGAAAGGGTCTGCTGCACGGGCATCATCGGCCAGGAATGCGTCAACGCTTTTACCATCGAGGATAAAGTAATTCTCCGCCGGGTAAACAGTGCCAGTCTCTTTTCGCCCTCGGGGAACCGACTCCACCTGCGGCGGGAAAAGCCCCAGGCCTGTATTCTGGACCGGGTGGCTTTCGACATATCAATGGCGGAGCGGGCGCAGCATGCGGGGGCCGACTACAATTTCAACAGCCGGGTTAAAGATGTCACCATTTCAGAAGACTGCGCCATCGTTACCGTATCCTGCCTGGGAAAAGAGTCTGAAATCACGACAAAATCCGTGGTCATCGCCAGCGGCTTTACGCCCGGCTTAATCGGGCGGCTGGGTCTGGGTGGGTTCCGGGACTTCACCATCGGCGTCCAGGTCGAGGTAAAAACGCCGGGAACCGACGAGGTAGAGGTCTATTTCGGGGACGTGGCGCCCGGTTTCTTCGGCTGGATTGTGCCGACAACACCTTCCATGGCACGGGTCGGGCTGATGTCACGGCAGAAGCCCGGACTCTACCTGAGAAACTGGCTGGAACAGCTGGTATCTTGCGGTAAAATAACCTCCGCCGATGTTAGCATAAGCTACGGGGGTATCCCGTTAAAGCCGCTGACCCGAACCTACGGTGAGCGGTTGATAGTCGTGGGCGATGCCGCCGGGCAGGTAAAGCCGACCAGCGGCGGCGGCATCTACTACGGTTTACTCAGCGCCGAAATAGCCGCCGAAACCCTGCACCAGGCACTGGCCGATGACGACCTGTCCGCGAAGAGGCTGGCTCATTACGAGCGGGCGTGGCGCAAGAAGCTGGGACGGGAGCTCAGGACAGGCTACTGGGCCAGAAAATTGTTCGAGCGCCTCAGCAACCGGCAAATCGACCGCCTGTTCGAGACAGTCAGAGCCGGCGGCATCGACGAAGCCCTGCTCAAAGCCGAAGACATCGCTTTCGACTGGCACGGCCGGATGATAGTAAGTTTGTTAAAATACCAGATGGTAACCAGAACTCTAAACGTGATGAAATTACCCTTCAAGGCCGGGCGGATTGACCGATAACGTGATTAATGTTTAGAATAAAACAGCATATTCATCGGGGGAGATAAATGGTAAACAGCGATAACCGCATTCCCAGTCTGGGCGAGGCCGCCGCATTATACCTGGCGAAATTATTCGCAAAAGACAGAGATGCCAGCCAGCCGGAGGTGTATAAATTCGCCCGCTGGTATGGCTGGGAGAGTTCCTTTTCCAAACTGGCCGCCCCGGCTGTTGCCAGCTACGCCGAGCAGCTATCGGTCTCGGATACCGACTATGCCAGGAAGCTGGTACTCGTACGCGCCTTCCTCGCCTACGCTAAAAAGGCGGGATGGAGCCAGACCAACCTGGCTACTCACCTGAAAACCAGGAAAGCGAAAGCCGGGCCGAAGGTTACTCCCGGACGGGTCCTGCGCGAGGCCGCTTCTTTATCCCGGCAGAAATACGACGAACTGGTAGCCGAGCTCGATAAGCTCAAGAAGAGGAGTCGCCAACTCATCGGCGAAATACAGCGGGCCGCTGCCGATAAGGATTTCCGCGAGAATGCGCCGCTGGACGCCGCCAGAGAAGAGCGCGGACACGTGGAAGGACGGATTAAGGAGCTTGAGGAAGCGCTGAAAGCGGCCACCATCATCGGTGATAAGAAAGAACCCGCCGTTAAGTCGGGCATCGGTGATAGTATCGCCCTCAGTGACCTAGCCTCCGGCGAAGAACTCCGCTACATGATAGTCGACCCCAGGGAAGTAGACCCCTTAAAGGGAAAAATCTCCATCGCTTCACCCCTGGGTAAGGCGCTTATCGGCCGGAAGGACGGAGATGTCGTGGAGATAAACGCACCGGCCGGTAAACTGCGTTACCAGATTAAGCACATCGAGCGATAGTCGATATATGCTATAATAGCCCTGAAGTCATGGGGATATAGCTCAATAGGGAGAGCGCCGCGTTCGCATCGCGGAGGTCGGGGGTTCGAATCCCCCTATCTCCACTTGGGGTATCAATAGGCAGAACTCCCAAAGCCTCCGTCTTCCTGCCCTCAGGAGGGACAGGCACTTTGTAGTAGAGCTTCACCCTATCTTTCTCAACCACTATCTTCTTCACGAATGACCTCAGGAATGCCTTTCGTTGCGCAACTTCACTTTCCTCAAGAATACTCCAAAGATCCGTAACGTAAGAGCGAACGGTATCGGTGTCAAGTTGCTGGTAGCCCTGTAATGTCATCTCGGCCTCGGCGACAACTCGAGCTTTACTTAACTCATCCTGCTTTACCCTCAACTCCTTGATCCTGGGCGCAAGGTCGTTAAGGTCAAGCCTCCCGGTCTCAAGGGCATCATAGAGCCGAGACAGCCTGTTTTCAACCTCATTCATTTCAAGGTCGATGTTGGCAATCTTTTCCCTGACCAGGATATGCCCGGCATCCAGCTCCTCGTTGACCAGTTTTACCAGTTCTTCAAGATTTTTCATGTCCAGGATTTTACTCTTGACCTGCTCCATCACAAGACGCTCAATCTTTTCCTTAGGCAAAATCCGGCTATTACAAGCTTGCCGACCCTGTTTGCAGTTTCGATTGCAAGTATAGTAGTAATACCGGTGCGACTTGGCGCTGCGTCCTACCATGGCGCTGCCGCAGCTGCAAACGAGAATGCCGCTAAGAAGATAGAAGCTCGGGACAACGCGAGGATGAACAGCTTTAGGAGCATTTCTGGACATCAGCTCCTGTACCTGCATGAAAGTGTCTTTACCGATGATGGACTTCCAGGCATTTTCGACACGTACCGGCGGATCTCCACTATGGATGGCGGCATGACCGGGCCTACCTCCGAAAACAAGCGTGCCGCAGTATGCCTCGTTCGTTAAGATCTTGTGCACCGTGGTCTTTCCCCAGCGTTGCCCGGTACTGGTAAGAAAACCTTCTCGATTGAGTGTCACGGCAATTTGTTTGCAGCCTATCCGCTTCAATGCCATATCAAACATCCTGCGAACAACTTTTGCGGACGTCGCATCTTCAGAGTCTGGCTCCAGCGTATAACGTGTTTTCATACCATCCTTAACCGGTACCTTATGAAAACCATAAGGCGCTCTGCCGATACTGTAGAATCCTCGTGCCGCATTTTCCCTCAGACCCCGTTTGATATCTTGACCGAGGTTGGCACTGTAAAATTCATCAACTGACTCGATGATGCCCTCGAGAAGTTGCCCTGAGGGACTTTCATCAAGCGGCTCGTTTATTGAAACAACCCTGATCCCCTGGTTCTTCAGCAGGGTCTTATAGGTAACCGAATCGACACGGCTCCGTGAGAAACGGTTCAGCTTCCACACCAGTATCGTGGCAAAGGGCGGGTTCTTTAGTTTCGCAACGCCTATCATATCTTTGAACTGGGGCCGCGAGGCACTGCGCCCGCTTTCGGCTTCATCAACATATTCGCGAACAATTTCATAGCCATGTTTGGCGGCATAATCCCTGATGGCTCTCAGTTGGGCGGAGATTGACAGGTCGACGTCTTGACCATCCGAGGAGACCCTGGCATAAAGTGCTGCTTTCATCGTCTTATTCCTCCCTGATGCCTGAATCACAGTGGGCAGTACTTACACTTTCCCGTGACTATTCTTCTCAAGCGAATAACGGTAAGAACATCCCTGATCGCTATCCCGAGACGCTGAAGCCTGCCGTAGAGTTTCTCCAGTTCCAGGTGCTCCGGAGACGGCTTCAACTTTGATTCTATATCGGCCAGTACGGCTTTGATTGTTCCGACAGAGCCTTCTTCTTCGAGTCCCCCAAAACTGAAGGCACCATACCTCATCCTCACGCCGCCCTCTGCGGTTTTCTCCACATGAATATCCCCGTCCATCTCGAGTCCTGACCAGCCGTGTGCCCAAGCTTTCACCTGATGGGTGAGTGCGTCGACCGCAGCGGCAACTACCCCGGCGGCACCATGTGAAACGATTCCATCAAGTCTGCCATCGGTTTTAAGCATTCTCCGTATTTTGTCGGGAAGCACTCCTTCCAATTCGACGATCTCATTAACCGTCCGGTTCCATTTCCGCAGGTTCTCCCATAAAGGAGACCTGGGCATATGCTGCCGCAACCCCAGCATTAGAGGTTGTTCCAATGAGACCAAAATGCTTTTAGATATATCCGTATTGATACCTTCAGCCGTTTCCAGAAGGTCCCGGTAGTGACCTTCTAATGCATTACGCAGGACCTCTGATCTGGCGTGTTGGACATCCCGCTCCATTCGTGCCAACTCAACGTGTTTCCTCACCGTCCTCACGTCAATGTTGTCAGCTTCTGCTATTTTAGGGGGAGTCTCACCCTGTTCATTCCTTTTCAACCATTCGAGTCGCTTTTCTGGTTTTATCGGCGGTTTTTTTATTATCTTGGGCATACACCCCTCCGGTAAGCTTAATCATAGGTTATTCATAATTAGACCACATATATAATGTGTTGTCAAGTGTATCTATGTGTTCTGGTAATTGCATTATAAGTGTCTTTATACTGTAATTATGGTAAGGAAATCCAGGAGACACCCTTTAAAAAGGGAGAAAAACTCCCCTGAAGAGGCACTGCGTATCCTGGCCAGCCTGATTGCCCAGTTCCATCTTAAGAAGATAGCAAGCACCGGCAACCAGAATATCCAGACTGACAAGACCAGAGATGAAAATCATGAGTAAAGCCTATCTTGAACCTAACGATATTCGCCGTTTGGAACAAGCAACATCCAATCTGCGTGACAAAATCCTGATTCACCTGCTATTCCGGCTGGGTTGCCGAATCACCGAAGCGCTTTTAATCAAGATTGATGATATCGATTTCACCCAGGGAACTGTGACCATAGTTCATTTGAAACGTCGCGTTAAGCTATCGTGCTCTAACTGCGGAGCAAGACTTGGTGCAGCTCATCTCTTCTGCCCCAAATGCGGAGGTAAGATAGAGAAGAGTCACACTGAAGAGCAAGAGCACCGCCGGCAACGAGTTTTGCCTATTGACCAGGATACTTTGAAGATGCTCAAAGAATATGTTGACCGAGGCGGCCCCGTTGCCAGAGATGGCAAGCAACTCATATTTGGCATTAATCGCCACCGCGCCTGGCAGATCATAAAAGAGTCTGCCGAAAAAGCAGGTCTGCCCAAACTTGTGAACCCAGAGACAGGCAGAGTACATAATGTTTCTCCTCACAAATTGAGGGACGCATTCGCCGTCATGGCAATAAAACAAAACGACTCGGGGGACGGTCTCAGAATGCTTCAAGAGCATTTGGGCCATCAGAGCTTCAATACCACGGCCAAGTACAGGAAGGTGGCCAGCGAGGAACACCGCGACTGGTATGACAAGCTGTTTAAAGAGGGCAAGCAATGACCATGCTGCTCAAGCCCAAGCGTGGCGGCTTCCTGCGTCCCTTTGGCTGCGGCTGGTTTATTCGTGAATATCTTCTGGGTAAAGGGCCATATGGCTCACCGAAGATAGACTCCGAGTTCGGAGCACCTCAGGCGGTTATCTTTCACGATTATAAGCTGGCCCTGATGAGAGCTACTGCTTTTGATAGAGCCACACGACTGGAGGAGAAAAAGGCCAGACGGGAACAGCGTCGCGTTAATCCTGACAATATCGAAATACTCGCTGAAAGGTACTTGGCTCGTATGCCCTACAAAGCCCAGGGTTGCCGATATCACAGCTTTGTTGTATATTTCTCCAACATCGTGAGGCTAGGTTGGGTGGAACTGACCGGGAAAGAAACACGGTCGAGCTTTCAGGACCATTACCCGATGGGTCAACCGCAGAAATATTTCCGCCTTACCAATCCAGGAAGAAAAGCCACCGATTCTGATTGGGCAAACCCTCTCCGGGCTCTTTACAGCCGGATTTAACAGGGCTGAAGCTAACAACCTTTCCACTCCAATGTCAACAGGAACGGCCTCTTACGTCACTACTGAAGCTAATTGGCATGTTTGGCGTCGTGTGCCAATGTAATTTTACCTATCATCGTCATTTTTGAAGCTGGTTGGCGCGTTTTACATCGTCGTGCCTAAAAACTTGAACAATTTTAAGGTCGTTGACCTTTTTGAAGCTATTTTTAAAGCGTTGGCGCCTTGCGACGATGTCAATAAGTACTTGCCTACATTTTGAAGCTATTTTCAGTGGTGGCAGTTATTTGCAAGATTTCTGTTTTCAGGTAGATTAGCACCCAAAAACGTATTGCCGTCAAGGTGCCAATTGATAGTACTGCCAATGGCAGCCGTAGCCTAAAGTACAATGTTCCCCACAATGTTCACCTGGGCTTACGGTATACCTTTACCCAGACCCTCGTTCACCAGCTTGCCAAAGTCATAATGCTCTTAGCCCCTAAGAGACCTCCTGACAACCTCCGTTGGCATTTTAGCTGACAAGGCTCTGAACTTACCGTCTGAATAAGTACCGCTCTCACCAATCAAGACTTGATATCAGGAGTCAGCCTTATAGCAAGCCTCTTAGTCAATTGCAAGTAACAAGACAGTCATCATCGGCTTGTCCGAACCTCGTCGCCTGACTGGCAAATGGTTTTAGCCCCGTGAAAACGCTCCAGCCGAAAACCATGAAAATATAGGTTCATTTTGAAATATCACTTTCCTTCCTTTTGTTCAATACTGAATGTAGAGTATCAGCGCACCTTAACAATTGAATATCAGAAAGCCCGACCTGAACGCTTGCCCCACGACTGC
>Ga0315549_1000767_pt1 | contig 36839 bp, 35 predicted proteins | sample SalMarSW160200MG_FD_203101 | JGI IMG/M metagenome (GOLD analysis project Ga0315549, IMG submission 203101) | Salt marsh sediment microbial communities from the Plum Island Ecosystem LTER, Massachusetts, United States - Salt Marsh Sediment SW1601-200 ... | reverse complement strand
CTGTTACGGACGATACTCAGCGGCGGCTGCTTGGGTTCACCGCCGAGTGAGATGCGGCATGCCCGAAGGGCTTGCCGAGGAACGAAGGCGGAATGGGGTTATAGGGGCTTTGCCCCTATTTCACTATACTTTTCCTAATGGGCATGGCTTTTATATATTTTGGTATATATTTAACTGCAAAAAAAAATGAAGGTGCTGATTAAATCTCATAACAATCATACAATATTGTTAATAGTGATAAAATCTCCCGTAAAAAGATAAAAGCCTGTCCGTGCATTTCCGAATTGAATAGCTGGCCGAAACTTTTTTCGCCTCCGCAGACATATTTCCTTCCTCTGCTGCCATCAGCCCCTCAATAATTTTTCCCGCGAAATCATGCTCATCGTCTGCATCGAACAGAAAGCCGCACTTTCCGTCCTCTATCATCTCTGGCAGCGAGCGTATCCGGGCGGCCACCACGGGCAGCCCCGCCGCCATGGCTTCAATGGCAACTATTCCCTGCGTTTCGTATTTGGAGGGGAATGCAAAGATATCTGCTGCCTGGTAGTAATCGGGCAGTTTCTCATCCTCGACAAATCCGGTGAATATGAATTTCTTTTCTAATCCCGCCTTGCCTATTTTTTCTTTCAGTTCCTTTTCATACGGCCCCTCCCCGACGATTACAAATGTTGCATCAGGAACTTTATCAAGCACCATGGGGGCGGCATTTACCGTCAAATCGAGGTTTTTTTCCCGGACAATTCTTCCCACATGGAGAATTATCTTTTCGTTTCCGAGTCCCATCCTTTGCCTTGCCGCCGTGCCGTTACCATGAGCAAATCTTTCGGGATTGATACCTGTGGGAATAACCTCTACATCTCTGTCGATCAGTCTTTTAATCTCGATTTTTGCCGCTTCACTCGGAGCGATTATACCGTTACATCTCCTGAGATACCATCTTAGCCATATCCTGAGAAGCATCCCGGCGATATTCTGTACGAATGGCGAGGATGATATGAAATAGACGGAATCCTCCAGAAAAGTATGGTATGTAAAAATCAAGGGGATGTTGTATTTATGGGATGCAACCACACCGTGTATGCCTATGACCGCAGGGGAATGGGAGTGAATTATATCCGGCTTTATTCTCCCGATGATTCTTTTTGTCCGGGGAGTGAATATCGAATATACGGGGGCTATTCTGTAATTCTGATACTTTTTGAAAGCCTTTGCCTTATAATGGAAGATTCCTCTCTCAAAATCATCGATATTTTTATCCCCGGGGATAAACAGGTATATCTTGTGCCCCCTTTCTTCCATCTCATCTTTGAACGAAAGGAGAGAGCTTATCACCCCGTCCATGGCAGGCAGCCATGTATCTGTAAACCATGCTATTTTCATATTATTCTCCCGCTTCAAACGGAACGGTTATCACAATTTTTGTGATGTCGTACCCGGGCGGTTGCATCTGTGGGTGAATAAAAGTTGTTTTCTCAGTTGCAATGAATTTACGCCGGCGAAAGCATCATGCTCTGCAAACTTAGAGGTTATAGTCATTCCTGTTCCATTGAATGTACCAGTTACCATAGATGTCTTTCCATCAGGGGGTCCTGTCTTCCAGTGCCTTGTGCATTTTTATTACACTCTCGACAGCCGTCTTGGCGCGCTCGATGCGTTCTTCCGCCTGCAGGCGTGACATTCCCGGGCCAGTGATTCCCAGGCCTACGGGCTTATCGTACTGGATTGCAAGGTCGGCTATCTTTCTCGATGCATGCTGAATTACTATCTCGTCGTGTTCCGTCTCGCCCTCTATCACCGCACCGATAGCAACGACACCGTCAATCGTCATGCTCTGAAGAAGTTTTTTTATTGCAAGTCCCATGTCGAAAACGCCGGGCACTTTGATTACTTTTACTACTTTTGCCCCCAGAAACTCTGCATGTTCCTTTGCCCGTTCAAGCATCATCATGGTGATGTCATAATTGAATTCGGAAACGACTATCCCAAGTCTTATCTCTTCTGTTTCCTTCTCTTTCTCTCTCATGGGGGTATATCCTCTTTTTATTTATTTATTTTTGCTCCGCATGCCGTACACACGCCATGTCTGACATCAAAGTGTTCAGGGCATACATTCCTGCCGCACAGCCTGCATGTGTACATTGCTCCCGGTTTTCCGCAGATAGAACATAGGCCTACCAACTCCATGAGACTAAAAACGCTACACAATAAAAAAGTTATCGTTATATGCTGAAGATATGTAGATATGTTTGCCGGCAGGAAGGGATGGTTACAAATATTTGGAGAAATATTTGAAGAAAATAAAAGAGGAGTTAGAAATGTTATACGACTGCACATATCTTTTTCGATTTTCTGTTGCTGCATATAATATGGCTTAGGTAGCTCATGATTGGCATTATTTTAGTTGACGGTAACCTTACACAGAGGAGGCAACAAAGTTTCTTTTTATCCATGATTCAAATACCGGATCAGTTAGGTGGTAACCGTCCTTTTTTTCTATAATACCTATATCTGTCAAATATTCCAAATATTTTGGTAGAGAACTTAGATTCATACCCGTGCTCTTTGCAATTGCAGATGGCCTATTATTGTTTGCTACTGCTATGATAATCTCACCGTATCTCGCGGATTTCTCATTGAATCTCCCCACTGTCTGTCTGAACTCAGAATCAAGATTCCATAGCATTTCCTCATAGCATTTCTTAACATCTCCAAGGGTCACATTCTTTCTACCGTGGGTGTGCATGATAATATGGCCAAGTCTCTGCATGTAGTCTGGAAAACATCCTGTCAACTGTGCATATCCATTGAGAGCCTCTTCTTCAATCCTAAGTCGTTTATTTACATACTCTCTCACAACATCTTCTTTAAATGCCCCCAACTTTATTGGTGTAAGTTGCCTGTAAAAAGCGGAATCTTTAGAATAAACAAGTTCCGTCATGTAGGTTACGGCTGATGATGAGAGTATATAGAAGACCTTTTCCTGATGCTGGATTACGGTTCTCAATCGCTTTACCCATTCAATCCCCCACCTGATTGCCATATCTGCGAATTCATCCAACATTAGAACAAAATAAACACCTTTTTCCTTGGCAAGATTTTCTATGTAATTTAATGCGTCATCGAGCAATTCTTGTTGATCTTTTCCTTCCCTAAAGCCAATCCTTATGCTTGCATAGCGTACTATCGATAGCTCAGTTTCAGATATCTTGTTTAGAATGTCGGACGCTTTTTGCTTTATCATTTTCTCAATCTTACGACGATACGCCTCATCTCCTGTTTTTTCCACGTATGCCTTCAGTGCCCTGTCTGTCAATTGGTGGGAAAGTAGAGCCTTGGACGGCATTCCATAGCAGTCTATAAAAACGGGAATTACGCCCTCAAAATCTAATTTCAAATTTTTCAGTAATGAAGTCTTTCCAGTACGCCTTAGGCCAATGAGTGCTATATTGTTTCCACCGCCTTTTGGTATCTCACTTAATATGCTACGAATTTTTTTCAACTCCTTCTCCCGATTGACAAAGTATTTGCCTGTCACAGGTCTTCCGTATCTAAAATATTCCATACTTCGGTATATACTGTAGGGAATATATTCTTTTCGGTATATATTATTTATATTCTAATTAGAATATATTCTTCTTAGCATATTTTTTTTGCATTCTTTTGAGAATATATTCTGTAGGGAATACAAAGGAACTGCTAAATGAATTTATAGGAATTGTTTATTATCAAGAAGAGATGATTGCAAAGACCCAAAAATATCTGAAGTGGAGAAAATAAAAGAAAATTCATTTTAAGCAAATTGTAAAAGTTTAGAATGCTATTGGCAATTGTGAGTGTTATTTAGGAAGAATCAATAATTTATTTTGACTTTACCAACTCGGAAAAAAAATCTATCGGAGAATTGATTCTCTGGTACTCTTTATACAGTATATTGATTCCTCTCTCAATGTGATTTCTAAGAAAAGTGATGTAATTTCTATCGCTCAATTTTTTCCTTTCATGTTGATTGATTAATGCTTTGAATATTTCATCATATTCACCAGTAAGCGTGTATCTGTTAAACTCATATCCGGTATTATCTTTTGGTTTTAGATTTTTTACTGATTCTTTTTTAGATAATGAGCGACCTATAGCCAATCTACACACTATGTTTCTCCTGAGATTTAATCTACTTGAGAGATGATTAAGTTGCTCTGATGTTTTTTTCGAAATCTTTAATCTACTTGACATATATTCGCCTACTCAAAGAAATAACCTTTGTTTATTTTATTTTCTTCATTAAGTGATAATCTGTATACTTTATTGATGTGGGGCTTTAAATTTTTATATAGTCTCTCATCAATTTCCCTATCATGGGCCAAGATAATTACTTGTTCCGCTGCATTGGGGAAGAAGTTCTTGACAATTTTTTCCACATGACTATTATCTAGTCTTGTTAATAATGAATCGACTATTAAAGGCAGATTTCTTTTCGATATTTTTGATAGCCCCCAAAGAAGGGAAAGGGCATATATCTCCTTTTCTCCTGCAGATATATCTTTTTTATCTACGAAGCCTTCCTCAAAATCAATTAAAGTCGTTGTAAGGGTTTGGGAGTTAATTTTTATTTCTTTAATCATGTCATCCTTGTTTGCAATCTTATGGTACATATTTGTTATTATCTTCTCCAATTCCTCAATCTTCGATGAAATAACCGTATCGATGAACTCCTTTATTGAATCTCTAATTTTTATGCAAATACCGATTTTCCGATAGTCCTCTTCGGCACACACTATTTTTTCTTCTAATCGCTTTATATCTTCTTCAATTTTTAGTTTCTCTTCCTTTAATGAATATCTCTCATTCTTTAACGAGTTTATATCTTTCTCAAGCATTTTGCTCTTTGTACGAATTGATGCCAGTTCTTCAACATATTCTTTCACAAAACTCTCATCGGGGACGTATTTTAGTTTATCTTTAAGTTTTTTAGAATGCAAAAGACTTTTTTCTCTGAGTTCAAGAAGATCATTAAACCTCGCTTTCATACTCTTTTCCGTCTTATTCAAAAAATTCTCGATTTTATCCATCTCTGCATTTGTCAAATCATGAATAAGTTTTCGATGGTCAGTATCAAGTTCTTCGAACATCTCAGAAAAAATATCGTTAATTTCTGTTTTGATAAAATTCAGTTGCATTTTAGAGAATTTATCAAATTTTTTACTTGTCCCCATTTTTCTCATAAAGTTTCGATTTACTTCATTCAAAATGTGTTTACTTGCTATTAATTCTTTCAGTAATCTCTCTTTTTTTAGCTGTTTTAATAAATCCTTGCAAACATTGGATGCAATGATAAAAGGCAGAACCTCACCGCATATTTCTCTTATTTCATTATTGAGTTCATCTAGTTCTTCTTTTAATTTCAATAGTGCATTTTCGTTCTTTTTTCTTTCCTTAGCAAAAGCACCTGCCCTTCTTCTTAAATCGTTTTCAACGTTTTTTCTTTGATCGCATAACTTTGCCACTTCATTAGATTTTGTGTTAACATCGATTTTGATCCTATTGAGTCTTTTGTCTATCATCGAGATTTCTTTTTCTTTTTCTTTCATTTTCTCTTGAAGTTCAGAATGGTCAATATTTCTGCGTTTGATCTTACTTATCAAAGATTCTAAGTCTGTAGACAATGCTTCGTAAAGTTTTAAACCCGTCAAATCACGAATAGACTCCCTTAAAATTTCATCAGCATTATTTCCAATAGATAATTCCTTTACCTTTTCCCCGTCAAAAAAGAAATAATTCGAGATGTAGGAGGGAATCAAAGACATAATATAATCTTCCCAATATTCTTGAGGGATGATCTCTAATGGTACACCGTCTCGAAATATTGTAAAATCTTCTCGCTCTATCTTCTTATCATTTATTTTCCATTCCCTTTTCAAAGTAATCGAATATGTTGGAAAAGAATCATCTATTTCTATTTCCATCTGAATGAAAAAACGTTTATCCTTAATCCTCACGGAAGATTTATTTTTTGCAGAGACTATATAATTTTCATAGCTTGTATCTGATAGAGTAGAACCATTAAATCTTTTACCGAACATACATAATTTTATTGATTCTAAAATTGTAGTCTTACCAGATCCATTAACACCACCAATTAAGATCATGTTTTTTTGAGTATCTTTGCTATTTGGCATAAGGTCTATAACACATTCATCCCTAAAGTTTTTGAAGTTACAAAGAGTAATGTTATGAATTTTCATTTCCCTCCACCGTTTTACCCCTCATTTCGTTTATAACATGTTCCTCAATAACTCTTTCTAAACGGTTATAAATTCCTGCCCTTCGAGATAATGACGAGAGATCTTTTTCAACAACTAAAAGTCGTTCTATTAATTGTAATGAAACACTATGTTTATTACATATTCTCTTTAGCTCGTCTAAATAATTATTGTTATCACTCGAAGATACATTTGCATTAAAATTATCAGAAGCAGATGATTTCAAAACATCGGCTATAGAGGTGATATTATCCCCTTCATATATCCATATAGTTTCTATTGCTTTAATTTCTTCAGGTGATATTAAAGAGATATTCCTATTAGCAACTTTTTCTTGAAGTTTGATCAGGAGCATCAGTATTTTGTGTCTTGTATCAAAAGTAAAAGGTCCTAGAACCTTATGTCCACGGTGTTGAGTAGGGGTGAATCCTCGTCCCAATGTATCCGCGATTACCTTTTTTTTCTTATCACTCCTTCTTACCTCTTCTCGAAAACTGGGATCGTCACGAATCTCTTTCAGCCAATTTCTGAATTCCAAGAGGGGGCTTAACCATGTTTTTCCTTCTTCAATAGACCCTTCTAGCGATCTGTCTCTTTCAACAACTGTGCATACCCAGCAACCAAATCTACTTCCTCCACTAGGTGGGGAGTTCTTATCAATAACGAACTGTATTTCAGTATCATCCTTTCGGTAAAGTCTGGTTAAATTTTCATTATTTTCACCCCATGGAGATGGTACTTTGAGTAAGTATGCCCACACTTCATTTTCCTTCCAGTCTTCAATAGGAGCATAAATATAAGCACCTTGTATGGTGGTATGCTTCCTTAATCGGAAGTTTTCTATTTCATACTTTTTCATTGCTTGCACTCGTGTTCCTCCCTCTGATTTTCTAATCCCTAGTAGAATTATAACTTCACCGTTCTCTTTAACTTGTCCTTTTATGTATTTAGTCATAGGCTTAATTTTGAGTCGATCAGTACACCATCTGAACCATCTATTAGGCGAAGGGTATCCTCTCCCAATTAAGTTTACCCAGAAAGTATCGTCAAGTTCAGGCCTTAAAATCCTAACTTTAATTGGTAAACTATCTTTTTGGGCTTGTTTTTCAATTTTTGTACAGACTTCTCTCCTCCGCGTGTCCATTATTGGATTTTCTACTAATGTATCTGATGTAAGTATATGCACTTCTTTAGTTCTCTTCTCTGGAGGCAGATTTTTAAGCATATAATAAACCATTTGAGTTACACAAGTAGAATCTTTTCCACCACTAAGACCTATTATCCACGGACGTTTATCGTTTAAGTATAAATTTTTCATTTCTGAAAAAACTCTATTAAAATTAGTAATTTTTATTCCTCCCATATTAATCTTTGAGAGCAATTTCTGCTAGCTTGAATGCCGGGTACTCGGTCTTGTAATATTTATCAACAATCTCCTTTACACCCGTATTAGCAAACTTTTCTGCTAACTCATAGAATTGTTTCTCATCTCCCAATACTCTATAATCTTTTGTACGCGAATAAGCAATTACCCTAAAAAGAAACCTATGATCGTCGTTTATGACTTCAGGTATTCTTATTGAATTCTGTCTTTGCCCCTCTTTCAGATCAGTAAGTTTGAGAGATTCTTTAATTGCATAAACTAGTCCTAATATAAAAACGTCTCTCAAGGTTTTTGTATAAAAATCCAGATTTTTTTCATTTGCCATATCAAGCATTTGCTCATGAAACTTTTTATTATGGCTTAAAAATGTTTTTATAGATGCCATTTACCCACCTCTAATTTTTGCCTCTGTACCAGAAATCTTATCCAATACATATTTTTTTCCGATTATATTTTTTATATGTGGTCGTATATTTTTATCCTCAGTATCCGTAACAAAAAGTACAACCTGGCGCCCCCTCATAAGATCAGGAAATTTTTTTCCTATTTTTTCTATCGGGTCTTCTGATATCCTCCCAAAGGGACTGTCAAAGATAAAGGGTATAAGATTGCCAGTCACTTTTCCTAGCGAACTCATGAAAGCAATACCTAATACATGTCTTTGACCTGCTGATAGACTATGACAAGGTAATCTATAATCATTTGATGTTATTGCAGTAAAAGACCAATCGTTCCCAATCTCAATATCTTTCCAATTTGCAGGATCCCATATCAACTGGCAAAATCCTTCTGAGGTATGCTTCTGGGTATGTTCAATTATTGTTTCCTTTACATAGTCTTTCACATTTTCTATGATTTCTTTTGCCGCACGAACAAAATCTAGTTTCTTTCCAACATTCTTCATTTTTTTATCTTTTTTTACTCTTGATTCTAGCTTTCTCTGTTGTTTTTTATAATCATATTTAATACTCACCATTGCATTCTCGATATTCCCAAGCTGAGACTGTGAATCTCCAATTTCTTCTTTGACTTCCCCCCATCTTTTAAGCTTCTCGTGCATATTTTCAAAATCTTCGCCTAACGTAATATACTTTTTTTCATCACTAATCTTATTTTTTAATTTATTGATTTCTAGATTAATTTTTCGTATTTTGGTAAGTTTTTTTTCAAGAGAAGATTTTGCTTGGTCCACTTTTTGGAGGGTATCATTTAATTTAAACCAAAAGGTATTAACAGTATCATTAAATTTATCCTCAATTGGCAAACTTTTTAAAAGTTCTTTAAACCTCTTCTCCGTATATTCATCTAGTTTCCGACCACAAATACATTCATGTTTGATTTGCAAAATTTCTTTAATTAACGCAAGAGGTATCTTTGATGTGGGAATCTTTCCTTCTTTTTTTAATCTGTCAAGATCCTGATAGCACCACTTCATTTTGTCTTCAAGATATAATATTGGTAAAGTTTCTTTTAGTAGATTAGAGAACTCCTCATACTTAATTTTATAATTACTTTCCAAAATACTTTTTTCGTCTTCGAATTTCTTTATTCTATCTAGGCGAGGCTTCAACTCTTCGTATAGACTACATTTTTTCTTCAAAGTTTTTTCCAACTCAACTTTTTGCCCAAGTTTAGTCTTTAATTCTTCTTTTCGTTTTTCTAGTTTTTCTTTTTTATCCTTTATTTTTTCTAGTTTCTCATTTTCTTCAATAATTTTTTTATCTAGACCAGAAGCTTTTGATAGTGTCTCCTTGAGAGAATCGTAGGTCTCAGCCAGTTTCTCACTCACCTGATCGATTAAGAATATATCTGAAATAGCATTTGCATAAGACTCAATTTTTTGAAGATTCTCTTTCTTAAAAAGATCTGCCAATCTTTCGCCGTCTAAGAAAAAGTAAGGCCTAGGCCCTTCAGGTATATAGTGGTCCATCAACTTTTGAAAATCTTCTTGAGATATGGGTCTAGGTTGTGAAGAAGTTTGAGCATATTTGTTTGCATTAAAGCTCATTTGGGGCATTTCCGGTATAACCCCTTTTTCTTTGGTAAAAGTGGTACTAAATTCTAATGATCTTTTGGCATCATAATCCGTCCTATTACCATAATCATCAATGGTATAGAATTTTAATCTTACGAACATATCTTTTTCATTAATTTTTAATGCAACTTTATTCACAATGGTTTTTAAATCATCAATTTTAGGTATGTTGAAAAGACACCAATATATTGCATCAAAAATAATCGTCTTTCCAGTAGAATTTTTACCAAGGATATATGTTACATTCTTGGTGCCATCCAAAGAAAACTCAACATTTTCTTTTTCATGGAATGGCCCCCAATTTTTTAAAGTTAGCTTCTCTATAAATAGGTTCATTCAGTCATCACCTCTTCCTTCTTGGAACTAGTATATTGTTTATAATGCTCCTCTATCATATTTTCGTAATAAGTGAGAGTCGGCACTTTACTAGGGTCTTGAAGTCCCCCCTCCTCGGCTTCATACAACTTCTTTAAGTATTCTTTTATAGCTGGATCACAATCGATTTTTTTAATTCCACTTTCAAAGTTATGAATCATTTGATTACCTCGCGTTTCATAGTAGCATATTTAATTTATCCAATATACTCTTTTCGGTTACTGCACTATTAAGTGCTGTATCATTAAACTCTTTAATCCTATCTAATTCTTTCTTAAGAATTTTATTATGAATTTCTCTCTCAGACGCTTTAAGGTTTAATTGTTTTGAATCAGGAGCAACAACAAAATCGTACATATTAACCATTCCCTTGTCTTCATAAGTTCTCAACAAACGCCCTCTTCTTTGAATGAATTCTCTTGGGTTCGCAGAACTAGATAAGAAAAATCCTAATTTTAATGGGGGAATATCTACCCCTTCATTTAAACATCTTTCTGCAACTATAACATCAATTGTACCCGACATAAGTCTAGAAAGGAGAGCCTGCCTCTCCTTGTCAGGTGTCGCTTCTAAAAATGTATTAAAAATTATATCATGTTTCCTTAGTATATCACATACCAACTCTAGTTGGTTCTCATCACAATATACGATAGAATATTTTACTTCATCTCCCAACTCTGACAGAAGTTTATCAAATTCTTCAAACTTAGAATTAGCATCCTTGATTATCTTTGCTCTTTTTGTTAGAAGTATTGTCATTTTTTCTTCATCTTTACTACCATAATTAATAGCTATCGCTTTGGTTAGCCTAATATATTCCTGTAATTCGTTTCGTCTCAAATCACAAAACTTTACATGATAGTTATATTTAGATAAAAAACCACGATCCTGAGCATCTTTAATAGAGAAACTGTACACGGTATCTCCTAGAAATGTATACAAAAATTTAGTGCCCTCCTCGTCAAAATATCTAATGGGAGTAGCCGTTAAGCCTAGGGAATAAATAGGATTTTTGCCATTGAGATTTTTCCTAGTCTCAAAAGCACCAAGCCAATGAGCCTCATCTGCGATTATTAATCTATATTTATCTGGCACATCGGAAAGCAACCTTTCAACTTTATTTATGTAAGATTGAATTGTAGAAACAATGTACAAATGGTCAATGTGCCCCACATTAAAAAGATAAACAAAATCATCGATTATTTTTTCCCATCCTCTCTCATCTGATGAAACCCTTACTATATTGTTGGTATACTTTGAGAGATTCTTTCCCCATTGTTTAACCAATTGCTTACTCGGCACAAGCACTGTGATAAGCAATTTACCATTTTTAGTGTATAAAGAATGGGAGCTCATAATCGCTATGAATGTTTTACCGGAGGCAGTTGCCATTTCTAATATCCCTCTACATTTATTTTTTATCCATTTACCCATAGCTTCTTGTTGATAATCTCTAAGTCTGTCAATATCCTGATTAATCGAATCTTTGAATTTGTAAGATTGAATATCTATTTGAATACCCTCAGGGCCAATAATCTCAGCGATTTTTTCTCGAGGTTTCCAATCTAAGTTGAGCTTACTTAGGCTATCTGGCGCCATTTGAATAAGTTGTCTTTTGATTGCTTCAGGAACTTCCAAAATTTCTACTCTATCAGTTTTACCGTTCCAATATTTATCAAACTTATCATAATCACTTTTAAAATGTTGGTATTCTGCATCTACCCAGCTTCGAAATACTTTGAATTCTTCTATATTTTCCATCCAAGCTCTTGCAGTTTCATTCACAGAACCACTAAAAGATATCATTTGGTCATCGGTATCGGTAAATATACCGACCTTTTGATGAAAGATACCGCATTTAAGTACAGATAATGCATCAAGCGGTAAACCATCTTGATCTTTCACAATTGCAACACGAATTTCTAGTTTATTCTTTGCAATTAACCAACCTAGGGCACTTACGTGGTCTTTCACAAATTTATCTTCTATTTTCTCAAGGTCATCTATTGCGAGTCTTTCTATTACTTCTGAAGGTTTTTCTAAACCATTCTTTATAGCCTCGGCATCTTCTTTTCGAAGAATTGCCCCCGCAATTAATTTCATTTTTCCATCATTCTTTAACAATCCCTTTATTCCTCGAGCTGCAACTGCCAAGGCAGTAGATGAAAAAAAACCAGATAAACGGCGGTATTCTTTTGATTGTTTGAGAACTGGAATGTAAAAATCATTAAGTATGTCATCGTTACCAGAATCGTAGTAAGGTTGGAGATCAATTTCTTGGAAGCTCATGGCAATCTCTCCGCTATAGACCTGTATACTTGATACTCAGACCCCAAAAGAACAGCAAGTAATTCATAATCTTTAAGAGATTTCACACCCCGCTCCATCATTTTTTCTCTTGGCTTTTTATGTTCAGGTAAATCCTTTATCCTAACCTTATATTCTCCCTCGCCCATTTTCGCTGTTACTAATGTCTTTTCCAATTAAACACTTTTGCTTTTTATTTCACCTCCTAGTTCCGGTTTTATGTCTACTGCCATCAAATAGCCCCTCGCCCTCTCCGTGTATTTATAGCGGTTTACCAGTTCCCAGAACTTCTCCGAATGGTTAGGCTGTATTAAGTGGGCAAGCTCGTGAATTATGGCGTAATCCCCGACCCAAAGGGGCATGCCTGCAACTCTGCCGGGTGTATCTTGAAAATGTATTTAAAAAGGGAAGGGATAGTATGGTATGAAGTTTGTTGTCCAGGAACATTTTTCCACCCATCACCACTTCGATTTCCGTCTGGAGATTGACGGTGTGGCTAAAAGCTGGGCAGTCCCGAAGAGAACTTGCCCGGGAAAAAAGAAAAAAGACTGGCAATACAGGTGGAGGACCACACTGTGGATTACATGGATTTTGATGGGGAAATACCTGAAGGCATATATGGTGCCGGGAAAGTACGGATATGGGATCGAGGAGAATATGAGCTGGTAGGAAGGAGCGACAGGGAAATGGAGGTCAATCTGTCAGGCCGAAAACTGAAGGGCAAATATGTCCTGGTAAAATTTCCAAAGGCAGGGAAAAATGCATGGTTAATAATGAAGAAATGAGGAACCAAAATGTTGGGAAGATTTCTTCAAAGTTTTCAGAGTTAATCTGCATGTTAAAGAAAAATAAGTGTGGTTGATTTACATTTAGAGATTTATGCAGAATATGTCTTTCAGTTCATCCTCCTTGAAATTTCCTGCCGTGTCATAGGCGGTTACACTCAAATCGCATTTCCCAAGGGGTGTATTCCATTCAAATTCGTACGTGCCGCTGCTGCTGCCGTATAATGTTTTTGTCGTTCCACCGGCATTGATGTCGATGTGATCTATGTCTGAGAACTCATCGCTGGCTGATATCTCTACGGTTATTTTTCCAATGATTATAGTGTTGTACGGAAGTGGAATAAGTGATATTGGTACAGAGGGAAGTATCTCTCTTCCCGCTATATTCAGGTAAAGGTAACCGCTTTCAGGTCTTTTTATCGTTATGGTTGGTTCTGTCTTATCTATCGTGAAGTTGCCCGATACCGCCCATCCCGTATTGCCCGCATCATCTGTCGCATTTATCCTTATTTTGTAATTGCCTTCCTCCCAGCTACCGACTCCGTAGGTATCTTTCCCGCTATTTGTTCTCCCGCTCCTGATATTGCTCCACGTGCTTCCGCCGTCATGACTGTATGAAATCCATATTGTCCCGTCCAGGTTTTTGTCGATATCATCGGTTGCATCCCAAAATATGACAAGGTTTTCTCCCCCTCCCAGCACTTCCCCTCCCCTCGGCTGGTCTATTATTATAGTGGGGGGAGAGTTGTCCAGTATGAATGATTGTGAGGTATTCGTTCCGTTATTTCCCGCTTCATCCGTGGCAGTAATTTTTATCGCATAGGAAGAATCACCATAGGAAAAAGTATTCCATTTGTAGGTGCCCGTATTGTCGAGCCCCGATGCGATTTCTATGCTCTCGTTCTCTCTGACAAGATAAATTGAAATGCTTCCGTTCAAGTCGGAATCAACGCTATCAAATGCATTCCACTCTATGTCAACTATGCCCTTGACATATTCTTCTGTCGGGGCCAAAATGGTCACAGACGGAACCGCTCTGTCCATCTTTATATTTGTGGCCTTGGTTAACTCGTGGCCTGCACAGTCTTTTGCATAAAAAGTGAAGTTATGATTTCCCTCAACAGTCAGTAAAAAGTAGCCTGTATAGTCCTTCCATATCCCCTGGTCTATCCTGTATTTTATACTTTCCACGCCGGATGTGTTATCATCTGCTGAAAGTGTCACTTCAACATTCCCAGTGTACCAACCGTTATTGCCGTTTGGTATGTCCGGCTGGAGGTAGCATTCAATGGATGGCAATGTTTTGTCAATGTTTACAACAGTTGACTTTATAATCTCTTTATTTCCGACAGTATCAACCGAATAATAATCTACGGTGTGTGAACCATCTGAAGATATTACAAAAGAGTTATTATACTGAATCCATGAACCACCTCCTATGCAGTAAAGAGTATAATTGATTCTGGAGCCGTTATCAATTGCCGTAAGATTTATGGTTACATTGCCCACATACCAGCCGTTATCGCCAGCAGTCCCATTTGCAGTGCAGGTTGTAAAGGGTGGAATGCGGTCCACTGGAGTTATGAACGGATATCTGTCTGAATTGCTTCCGCCGGGAACGCTGTAGGGGGTGTCTATTATTCCGTCGCTGTTATTATCATATGCCCCTTCACTTGGCTCATCGAAGTCGGACCAATAGTTTCCGCCGGAGGGATAGCCGTTATCCCAGGTGTTGACACCTTCATCCATAGCATTTATATTATTTTCAATTAAGTTGTTATGGAAAAAAATATTATTATTACTTGAATAGTTAATATCTATACCTTTGTTATTGTTGTAGCTGGCATTATTTGAAATGATATTATTTTCCGAGATGATATTGAAACTTGAGTAAGTAATGCTAATGCCGTCATCTGCATTTGAACTGATATTATTTCTAAAAATTTCATTTTCTTCTGCATAGTAAAGATATAATCCAAATCCATTGTTTGAAATGTTGTTATTTATAATCTCATTATTGTCACTGGAAGAAAAAATCATCATTCCGTCTGCATTTCTCCATAAAAGATTATTAATGAGTGTATTATTCGCTGAATTTGTCAGATTGATTCCATCATCCATGTTATCAAAGATACTACAGTTACTAATGTTGTTACTTGAAGAATTAGAAACCCTTATGCCCACTCCATTTGAACTGATATCATTATCAACAATGGTATTATTGTTTGAATGATTTAACATTATGCCGCTATTGCTGTTGTTTGAAATGTTGCAGTTGGAAATTGTGTTGTTGCCCGAGGAGATAAAAATTCCATTACTTCCGTTTATTATGTTAAATTCACTGATGTTTACCCAGTCGGCAGTAACGTTGACAACATCTCCTGTTCCATTGCCGTCAATAATCGTTGTGTTTTTATCTTCACCAATCAAATTAATAATCTTGTTTACAACCACATTTTCATAATATATTCCATTGAAAACAAAAACAGTATCTCCGTCGCTTGCATTGTCAATTGCCTGCTGAATCGTTGCATAATTTGCCCCTCCATTGTCATCTACATATATTATGCTGCCCATTGCCGGTGGTCCGTCAGCTGTTACAAATGTGATGGAGATTGCAGCTACTGCTAGGAAAGATATAATAAAGAGCCCTTGCAATATTTTTTTATCATTCATTTTTCCACCGCTTGTATATTTTATGGTAAAACAAATAGTCTTTTAAAATGTTTGCTGTCTGTTTAATCGATAAAGCCGTCGGCAAAAGCATTATATATGCATTTAATTTTGCTGAACGCATGAAGATACTGCTTATTTACCCGAAGCTTGAGCATGGAGTTACGACCTACAAAGACAGCAGAACACCATTTTCAAAATTTTTTGGAAATCCTACGCTGACACTTCCACAGGTTGCTGCCGTTACGCCGCCAGAGCATGAAGTCAGGATAATAGACGAAAATTTTGAGAAAGTTGATTTTGACGGCGACTACGACCTTGTGGGTATAAGCGTGCTTACTATGGCTGCACCGTATGCATATAAAATGGCAGATAAGTTCAGGGAGAAGGGATTCAAAGTGGTTCTCGGCGGATATCATCCCACCGCTCTGCCGGAGGAGGCAAAACAGCATGCGGACAGCGTCGTTATGGGGGAGGCGGAGCTGAGTTGGCCACAGTTGCTTGAGGATATGAAAAAGGGCAAACTCAAACCCTTTTACAGCATTCAGCATATTGACGCCGAAAAAATCCCCGAACCCAGAATGGATTTGATAAAGCACCAGCCATTGACCGGATGCATTCAGATGTCCCGCGGCTGCCCAAACGCCTGTGAGTTCTGTTCCACGTCTGCATTTCTGGGCAAGAAGGTGAGAAAGAGGCCATTAAAGGCAGTGATAGAAGAGATGAAGAAGATTCCGAACAAACTGATAATATTCAGGGACGCATCCCTCACCACGATGCCTAATTACAGCAGAGCTCTCTTCAAGGAAATGATACGGCAGAAAGTTAACAAAAGATGGATTGCAAACGGGAATATAAACCTGCTGGGAAGGGATGAGGAATTTCTGGAGCTTGCGAAAAAGGCAGGATGCATCGCCTGGTTTGTGGGTATAGAATCCATATCCCCTGCGAGCTTGAAAGAGGCACACAAAGTTTCGAACAAGGCAAGCGAATATGAGAAATCAATAAATATCATAAGGAAACACGGGACGGCAATTGTCGCAGGCATCATTTTTGGATTTGACGGCGATACCCCTGATATATTTGATAAAACGCTGGAGGCAATGCTTGAATGGGGTATAGATGCAGGAGAATTCAATGTTCTGACTCCCTATCCCGGTACACCATTGCACAACAGGCTGGATAGTGAGGGAAGGATATTTTCCAAGGACTGGTCAAAATATACTCAGTCAAACGTGGTTTATCATCCAAAAAATATGACGCCAGAAGAGCTGATGGATGGAACGAGACGTGTCATAAAAGGTTATTATTCAACTCCACAGATGTTAATGAGATTGTGGGGAAATATTAAGCTGTCAAGACTTGCCTCGACATCGTTTGTTGTCCCATCGATAAATTTTGCCATGAGGCGGTATTACATGAACGAATTTTTTTGAGGTAACGGAGAAGTAAATGTCAGCTATAATTTCCCGCGAGGATAAAGAAAAGGAAGTCACCGTAAAGACCTGCCGTATTCATATAATCGGGGTAATCCACGGGCTGGAAAGTGAGGGGGAGAGAGTGAGAAACGCATTCGAGGAATTCATGCCGGACTGCATTGCACTGGGCATACCGAAGGAGGATATTGCAACCATAAAGAAATTTGTCAAGGAAGGTATGGAATTTGGCATGTCGCCTGAGCAGGAATGTTTTTTTGAGCATCTATCTCGATATGGAAAGGTGGCTATCCCGCCATCAGATTTGCTGGTTTCATATGAACTATCCACTGATGAGAATATGCCCCTTGAGGCACTGGATATCGACGATGAAAATTATGCAGATATTTTTACAAAAAAAGTCTCTCTCATCAGTTTTATACGAAACTCAAGAAGAAACAAAAAATTGAGTAATAAGGAGTTTGATGCATCAACTGCCGAGAAATTCATTGAAGAATGGGAGCGGAGATATAACTCCATGAAATCATTCAAAGCAATAGAAAAGGCGAGAGAGAAAAATATAGCATCCCGTCTTTTTTCTCTTGCGGACAGGTACGGAAGGGTACTTGCCGTGATTTCATATCAGCGATTTGATGGTGTGGTTGATGGTCTTTCTTCTCTAAACATTCATTGAAAAAACATAAAAACGGAAGAGGTATTACCACTTGGTGTTAAAATGTCAAAATGCAAGGTAGTGATAATGGGGGCAGCGGGAAGAGACTTCCACAACTTCAATGTTTTTTACAGAGATAATGAAGACTATGAGGTCGTTGCATTTACCGCAACGCAGATTCCAGATATATCCGGCAGGAAGTACCCCCCAGAACTTGCGGGGAATCTTTATCCGGACGGGATACCGATATATCCCGAGGAAGAGTTAACCAAGATAATCAAAGAAAATGATATTGACGAGGTTGTTTTTTCTTACAGTGACGTTCCATATACTTATGTCATGGGGCGCTCGGCAATCGTGAATGCAGCTGGTGCAGATTTCAAACTTATGGGGCCCAAAAATTCCATGTTGAAATCGACGAAGCCGGTAATTGCAATATGTGCCTCCAGAACCGGATGTGGGAAATCCCAGGTTTCCAGGAAGACTTTCGAGATACTCAGCAGGAATCATAAGGTTGTTTCAATCCGCCATCCGATGCCATACGGCGACCTGGCTAAACAGGTATGTCAGAGATTTGCCTCATATGAAGATTTGGACAAACACGAGTGTACGATAGAGGAAAGGGAGGAATACGAGCCATACATAGATATGGGTGGTGTTGTTTATGCAGGTGTCGATTATGAGAAAATTTTGAGGGAGGCGGAAAAGGAGGCGGACATCATTATATGGGATGGGGGAAACAATGATTTTTCATTTTACAAGCCGGATTTGTATGTGACTATAGTTGACCCGCACAGAGCAGGACATGAAACATCCTATTATCCCGGGGAGGTTAACGTTCGCATGGCAGACATTGTAATCGTGAATAAGGTTGATACCGCAGATAAGAGAGATATTGAGAAAATCGAGGAAAATGTCAGGCGTATAAACTCCAAGGCCAAGATTTTGAGGGCAGAATCACCAGTCACCATGGAACATGAGAACCTTGTCGGGAAAAAGGTGCTTGTTATAGAGGACGGTCCGACATTGACTCACGGTGGAATGAAATTTGGTGCAGGAATCGTGGCTGCAAGAAATGCCGGGGCCGAGATAATTGACCCACGGCCATATGCAGAAGGTTCCATAAAGGCAGCCTTCGAGAAATATTCACATCTGACAAATGTCCTGCCGGCTCTGGGATACGGGGAAAAGCAGGTTGAAGAACTGGAGAAGACGATAAGCAGGGCGGATTGTGATGCTATTATTTCTGCCACACCTATAAATCTTGAAAGGGTTCTCCATGTTAATAAACCCATAATAAAGGTAAATTATGGAATGGGCAAGGAGGCTGCAAGGAAGCTGGAAGATATAATTCACGAAACAGGGTATTGCTAAAGCCCGATTTGTGCATAAAATAATCGGCCGGGAAAAAGACAATTCCATGTTAGAATGGTCACAGTTCTGCAAGACCGTTAAGAATCGTAAAGAGAATTCGGCCTATTCGGTCTAATATATTCCCGGCAGCAATTCCTTTCCGGTGATTGAGATAAACCAATTGTTGATTTTTTCAAACAATACCCATATGGGATTTTCACATCCGTATGTTTTTGGCATACTCACTTGGAGGGTGCCCCACTCGCTTTCCGCCCCGTTAATATCTTTGGCCTTGGCTTTGATTGTGTATATTCCTTTTGAATCCCATGAATGATTTACCACTACTTCTTCTCCCGAAGCATATGGGCCGATCCATTTTTCTGACGAGCCGTCTCCCCATTCAATATAGTAATATATGGCATCCCCGTCCGAATCTGTTGCAGTGAAGGTATAGCTATATTCTTTTCTCAACTTTCCCGCTAATTGTCCTGCAATGACCGGAGCACTGGGTGCATTTCCAATGACAACAGCTAGAAATACAGAGAAATTACTTCGCTCTCCTGTGGTGTCTTCTGCTTTTACTCTAATGTAATATGTGCCTGTTTCGGACCATGAATGGGATATATTGGATGTCGCTCCTGATTCGTAGAAGTTTGTTGTCCATTCATCAACGGTATTATCTCCGTCCCAATCCCAGCCGTATATGATACTATCGTCATCCGGGTCAATGGCACTTGTGGAATACATATATGGTATTCCGATATCACCCGATGTTATACCGGAAGGCACATCCGGTTGCAGCGGTGGTTGATTGCCCACTTTGGTCGGAAATCCTGCTGCTTTCCATGCGGTTATGCCGCCAAGCATGTTATATACTATTCCATTGAAGTTAGAACCGGCAATAATCTGGGCTGCCGCACTGCTTCTGCCCCCTGATTTGCAATAAAGGACAATCTCTTTGCCACTATGCAATGATATAAATTCCTGTAATCCGCTTTCGTCATACAGTTTGGAAAGGAGATAGTGTCTCGGGTCTTCGGGGTACGGGGTATCTATTCTCTCTCCAAACCATTCCGAATCAGTCCTGACATCAATGGGTATTTGGATGCCGTTGGATGGGGACGGATCATTTAATATGGCCCATGCCTCCTCCACGGTTATGTCCGTTATATCCACGTAACTATCTGCGTTGCTGGCAAACGTAGCAGTATATTTACTATCGTTATTTGCTGCATTCACATATAATCCTATTGTCAATACAAGCAATAAGACCATGGTTCCAAAAGCCAGAGATTTTTTCTTCACATATGTTAATAGTAGTTTGATATATATGTTTTTAGCTGGTATAACACGAACTAATAGAAAACATTAAAAAGTACCAAAAAAGAAAGGAAAGAGTTTGGTGTAGTTTGTTATCTTGGGTAACTTAGTATTCAGTCTTTTCCTACGTCCCAGATTGCTTTTACTGCTATAAGGCCGGCCAGCGGTGCGATAAATACTCCCAGTGCATATACAATGCCTGCCAGATAGTAGCCGAACCATCTTACTCCGCTGAGCGATGTAGCACTCAGCGCTATTATTATGATGGTCGCCATCATGAACATTGGCATCTCCTTCTCTGTTATTGTTCCCCGACCCATTAGGACAAGAACACCGGCTATAAACCCGGCCAAGCCAAGAATTACTTCGAGTCCTCCTTTCAGATCATCGTTCTGGTCTATCCGTCCGTCGTTAGCAGCGCCAAATATCAGTCCCGCTATTATTGCTATTACCATTCCCAACAGGAACAGCCAACTGCTTATTTTTTTCCAATCCATTTTATATCCCCTCGTTTTTTATTTACCCCATAGGGTATAAATCAAATTGATATTATCTTATTTAAGATTATCGAAATTTTTTATTATATTTCCACTGGGCGGCATACGAAAGGAAGTATCCTCAGTATTTTTAAACCGATTTGGCATTATAGGGAGCATGAAGATATGCATAATCGGTGCCGGATATGTGGGTATGGTGACCGGCGTCTGTTTTGCAGATGGTGGAAATGATGTTACATTCGTAGATATCGATGGAGAGAAGGTGGATAAAATAAACAGACTATCTCCACCAATATACGAGGATGGTCTGGGGGAAATGCTCAATAGAAACAGCAGTAGGATAAGGGCAACGACGGAATACGAGGTGATGGCAGAGGCGGATGTAATATTCCTATGTGTTGGTACACCTTCAAATGAAGACGGAAGCATAAATTTAAGTTATGTCAGGGAGGCTGTACGGAACATCGGCCGGTATGTGAGGGATGAATGGAAACTTATCGTGATAAAAAGCACTGTTTTACCGGGAACAACCGAAGGCATTGTTATACCACTACTTGAAAAATTGACGGGTAAAAAGGCAGGGCGGGATTTCGGTATTTCGATGAATCCGGAATTCTTGAGGGAGGGAAAGGCGATATACGACTTCAAACATCCTGACAGGATTGTAATAGGTGCATATGATAAAAAATCAAGGGAATTGCTGACCATGCTGTATGAACCGTTCGGTGCTCCTCTCTTTGTGACAACTCCGACGGCTGCCGAGATGGTAAAATATTCGAGCAATGCCCTTCTGGCAACAAAAATATCTTTTGCCAATGAGGTGGGGAATTTCTGCAAGAAACTCGGGGTGGATATATATGAAGTAATGAAAGCGGTTGGAATGGATCATCGTATCTCTTCGTATTTCCTAAATTCGGGGGCTGGCTTCGGGGGTTCATGCTTTCCCAAAGACGTGAGGGCAATTATCGCTGCCGGTAACGAGATGGGATATGATATGCGCCTTCTTCGTTCCGTCATGGAGGTCAACGAGGAGCAGCCGTTGAGGATGATAGGGCTTCTTGAGAAGCATGTTGGAATGCTTGAGGGAAAGAGAATAGCTGTCCTCGGCCTTTCTTTCAAAGCGGAAACGGATGATATAAGGGAGTCACGTTCCATACCTGTTATAAAGAAGCTGGTTGAAGAGCATGCAATCATTTCGGCGTACGACCCACTTGCCATGGAAAACATGAAGGAAATTTTTGAGAATGTAGAGTACTGCAAAAGTGCGGATGATGCCCTTCGAAATGCCGATGGATGCCTTATAATGACTGACTGGACGGAATTCTCCCACCTGAATTTCGGGTTGATGAAGAAACCAGTCGTAATTGACGGAAGGCACATCGTCGAGGAAAGAGAAGGATTAATTTACGAGGGCATATGCTGGTAAGATTTAAGTAAGCAATGTGGCTATTGAATCGGGCTCGTAGCCTAGCCAGGATTGGGCGGCAGCCTTCGGAGTTGCAGATCAGGGGTTCGAATCCCCTCGGGCCCGTTCATCTTCCGTCAAACAAATTTATCAATCAATTAATTTTTACTTTTCTACCTGCTTTTTCCATATAGTCAAACAAACGTTTGTAAACTGGATGGTTGAAATGGTTTTCACATCCAAATAGACGAATTCGGGATGAATGAATGATTTACTATCCCTGCTATGCAAAAACGATTGTAAAACATAATTTTCCGAGATGTCGGTCCATTATGTAGTTAGCAAGGCTGTCTTTTCGTTGCAGTTATTGCACAATATCTGGAAATAAGGCCTTGTAACTCCTTGGGTATAGTATTTCGGTTACAAGTCTGATTGCAGCAGTTCAGAAGGAGGATATATCGGTTTTCGACCGGCTTTGTTATTTGAGTACCACAACGATTATCTTCTCCAAGCGAAAAAAAGATTTCAAGTAAACTGTTTTTGCTGTCCTCCTTTTTATTTTTCTTTAGAAACTCTTAAAACTTCGTGTTTCATTATCTGGTGGTGCCAGAATGAAAATAGTAGAGTGCGTCCCGAATTTCAGTGAGGGTAAGAGGAAGGATGTCATAGATGCGATAATAGGTGAGACAAAAAAATTTGACATCAAAATACTGGATCATTCTCCAGATGCAGACCACAACCGTACGGATGTGACCTTCATCGGCGGGTTGGATGAGGTGAAAAAGGCCGCCCTTGCAATGTCAATGAAAGCTGTCGAGCTCATAGATATGAATAAGCATAAGGGCGAGCATCCAAGGATGGGAGCAATGGATGTCGTTCCGTTCATCCCCCTGATGGATACGACGATGGAGGAATGTGTGGAACTGGCAAAACAGTTTGCAGCGGAATTTTCGGAGAAGGCGGGTGTACCGTGTTACCTTTACGAAGAGGCGGCAATGCATCCCGACAGAAAAAATCTTGCGAAGATAAGAAAGGGAGAATTCGAGGGTTTGAAGGAAGAGATGGGAAAAAATCCTGACAGAACTCCTGATTTCGGGCCCAATCATATCCATCCGACCGCCGGCGCCACCGCCGTGGGTGCCCGCTTCTTTCTCATAGCCTTTAATGTTAACCTTGCAACAGATGATATTTCAATTGCAAAAACAATTGCAAAGGCGGTGCGTCATTCATCGGGCGGCTACCGGCATGTCAAGGCAATGGGATTCGAAATAAAGGAAAGGGGCATCGTGCAGGTTTCTATGAACTTGGTGAATTACAGGGGAACACCGTTATTCAGAGTTTTCGAGACGATAAAGAGAGAGGCGGAACGGTACGGCATCGGCGTAATCGGGAGTGAAATAGTGGGACTCATACCCATGGAAGCTTTGATAGATGTGGCTGATTTTTACCTTAGGCTGGAAAAATTTGACGGGGGGCAGGTTTTAGAAAAACGTTTGCTGGAGCAGATAAAATGATGGTCAATGAAAATGTAAAGCAGTTTATCCAGAAACTTTCAAGCGGGGCGCCCACGCCGGGGGGAGGGAGTGCTGCCGCCCTTGGGGGGGCAATGGCATCTGCGTTGTCCGAAATGGTATGCAATCTCACCATTGGCAAGGAGAAATATGCCTCGGTGCAGGACCGGATTGAGGGGGAGAAGAAAAAGCTTGCATTGTACGGGAAAAGATTGATGGAGATTGTGGACGAGGATGCCGGGGCGTTTGATAGAGTTATGGATGCGTTCAAAATGCCAAAGGATAGCGAGGCTGAAAAGGAGGAAAGGGCAAGGGCAATCCAGGATGCTTACAAGCTTGCATCCTCTGTTCCAATGGAGACTGCGGAGAGATGTATGGGTGTTCTTGAAAGTGCCGTGATTGTGGCACAGGCAGGAAACAAAAACTCGATAACAGATGCTGGTTCGTCTGCCCTGTTTGCACATGCATCATTGAACGTTGCACTGCTAAACGTGAGGATAAACCTTTCCGGGATAAAGGATGAAACATTTTGCAGCGAGATGGAAAAAAAGGTGGAAACACTTCGAGAGAAGGCAGATGAAAAGTTGACTGCCGTAAGCAGAATTGTGGACGGGCAAATATGAAAACGGACTTGGAAATAGCAAGGGAGACAAGACTCAAACCAATTGCCGAAGTAGCAGATAGTATAGACATAAAAGAAGGAGATATGATACCTTGGGGAAGGCACAAGGCAAAGATATCACCTGACATTTTCAGGAGGATAAAAGGAAGGAATGACGGAAAGCTTATTCTTGTAACAACGATTAACCCGACACCCGAAGGCGAGGGAAAGACGACTATAACGGTGGGGCTTGCACAGGCGCTGGCAAAACTCGGGAAAAAGACGGCACTTGCGATACGCGAACCCTCGCTTGGCCCGACAATGGGTATGAAAGGAGGGGGGACCGGCGGCGGGTATTCGCAGGTATTGCCAATGGAGGATATTAACCTTCATTTTACGGGAGATATGAATGCGATAACATCTGCCCACAATTTGCTCTCGGCACTGCTGGACAACCATATTTACCACGGGGACAAATTTCATATAGACCCGCGGTACATCGTATGGCCCCGCGTTATGGACATGAATGACCGTAATCTCCGCAACATTGTGGTGGGGCTCGGTGGCCACGTAAACGGTACTCCAAGGGAAGATAAATATTCAATAACCGCCGCATCTGAAGTGATGGCAATATTGTGCCTTTCGAAGGATTTAAACGAGCTGAAAAAAAGATTATCAAAAATAATAACAGCATATACGTACGGGGAAAAGCCTGTAACTGCCTCGGATTTAAATGCTGTCGGGGCCATGGCACTGCTCCTTAACGATGCCATAAAACCAAATTTGGTGCAGACAGTGGAGCATGTACCTGCTTTTGTCCACGGCGGACCATTCGCAAATATTGCTCACGGAACGAACAGTCTGATTGCAACAAAAATGGGACTGAAACTGGCAGATTATTTTGTTACCGAGGCGGGATTCGGTAGTGATCTCGGGGCAGAGAAATTTTTTGATATCGTATGCAGGCACGGCATAAAGCCGAGTGTTGCCGTACTTGTTGTGTCTATACGGGCACTGAAAATACACGGGGGCATGAGTCAAAAGAATACAAAGGCAGGCATGCGGGGAGATGAAGCAATAAAGAGAGGCCTGAAGAACATGGAAAAACACATTGAAAATCTGTCCATTTTTGGCGTTCCTGCCGTAGTTGCAATAAACCGGTTCTCCAATGACAGGGACGGAGAGATAGAAATTATAGAAACATTCTGCAACGAACTGGCATTACCCGTGGCAGTTTCGGATGTGTGGAGTGAGGGGGGCGATGGCGGAATAGAACTGGCCGGCAAGGTTGTTGACACAATTTACAACAAAAAACCGAAATTCCGATATCTTTATTCCCCCGACATGGGCGTTAAGGAGAAAATAGAAGTAATTTCCAGAAAGATTTATGGTGCAGGCAAGGTCGTCTATACCGTTGCAGCGGAGGATGATATCAGAATACTTAAAAAGCTGGACATGGAGGACTTGCTTGTCTGCATGGCAAAAACACCGTATTCACTTTCCGATGACCCCAAGCTCAAGGGGAGACCGGAAAATTTCAAAATTACGATAAAGAAAATAAGAATTTCGGCCGGTGCAGGATTCATTGTTCCGATAACGGGAAAGATAACCACGATGCCGGGATTGCCTGTCCATCCTGCTGCAGAAAAAATGGATATTATAAACGGAAAAGCAGAGGGACTGTTTTAGACTTCTCCACTTATTATTTTTTACTTCAATTCATCGAACTGCTATCTTATCAGCCTGCATGTATTCCCCCCTTATCCAATCGGTATTTCACCTACTTCTGTTTCCACACAGGCGCAACATATGCTTTTATCTCATGGATAAATTTTCATGAATGTATAAAAAACCAGTATTTGGAGGATATTCCTACAAAATCGTAACGTGGTATTTTTTACTGCCGAGTAGTAAGTTTTTCTGATAGATAAAAATTCATGGTCACCTTACCAGAAAAAATGAGACGTTACAAAATTTCAGGAATATCTATTTAGAGTGTGCTTCCCCGTCCTTGGTTGAATGGCAATACGATGAGAATGGTGTTCTTGGGGGAATTCCCATAGAAGAAGCAGGGATAAACCTCAATCTTGGAAGGAATAGATGGATGGGCTTGATTGAACAATCCCTCTAAGTTTTTCGGTAATGATTTATAGTAGGCTAAAATTAAATATTATGAATAAACAAAATAAAGAAGACAGAGATTTTATTCTAAAATTGGCTATTTTGCAAGATTCCCTATTACAAAATTATAGACTTATTTTTCTAACATCTCAAAGCATACTTATTCCGCTATCTGCTATACTAATATTATCTGAGGATTATTACAGTAATCAAAGCAATCTATGGTTTTTAATTCCTTTATTTCTTTTAGGATTATTTATTTGGTGGCTTTGGATAAGAGTAACTAAAAGTAGAGGATTTGATGTTTCATATTGTCATATGTTATTGCTTCAATATGATATGAAAGAGTATAACGATAAGTATAACGATAGAATGAAAGCACCATTTTTGGAGTTCAAAAGATGGCAACAAAATAAAGATAAAAAACCGGATTGGAAAGAGGAGGTAATAAGAGATTTTTATAAGGATCATAAAGATAAAAGTGAATGCAATTTATTAAAATCTTTCACTCGAAAATATGTAGAAAACATTCTTCCTTTTGGCTTTTTCTTTTTATGGATGGCTTTAATATCACTCACAATTAACAACTATTTTCAAGATATAAATATATGTTGTATAATCGTAATTATTTTTTCGATTATTCTAATTTTTCATAGTACATTAACAGATTTATTAAAGGCACTTAAATCAGAAGGGTAAAAAGAATCTCCTAAAATCTGCTATCCCAACTAGTACGGACAGAACAACAACTTCTATCACCCGCTAATTTGGAACTCCCTAAAAAATCACCCTCAGATTTGGAGCTACCGAATGATAGCCAGAACTATTTAACTAAGAAAAGATGTTTATTCTAATTGTGACATTATTTTTTAACACAGAAAAAAGGGTAGTTAAACGCAATGCTGGCATTTCCTTGGCAATAGCTAAACATCTGGAAAACAAAAATTAACCAAACGGGTTTAAAAAGTGATGTTCGTAAAATCCAATTATATCAGAAAATTTGTAGTCCTTTCCATCTATGTTTAGCTCTCCGCTCATCTTTCCCATGAGATAGGGCATACCTACCTCGCCCATACCTATGATATACGCTTTCTCAATCTCCACGGTTACATCTGCGGAAAAACTTCCGTTTGAGCCATACATGTGCAGCTTTGTAGGCTTTTTAAATCCGCATATTGTGTCCCATTTCAGGTACTCTAGTTTCAAGTCCGGCATGTGTATTGCCTTTCTCATGCTTTCATTTGAAAAGTATATTCCCCCTTCAAAAAGTCCGTCATCGAATTTTGCCATGCCGTATGTTATGCTGGCCGGTATGGAATCGTCGCTGAATTCTCCCCAGTCCCAGTCAATCGATAGTTTTCTCGATATTCCCCAGTTGTGGTCATGATACCCCTTTCCTGATATTGTATATGTATGATGCCCGTTTTTGTCCGTATATTCCAGAGTTCCATCTGTCACCCCACATGGTACGGGGATATTCCATTTCATCCATTCACACTCTCCCGTCTCTGTGGGAATTGCTGTTATCCCGCGGGTTGTCCGTGAGACATTGAGATGCAGACTCACATCGTTTATAGTATTATGATACGTGATTGTATAGTTTTTTTCTCCGGATTCATGAAATGTATCCTCCGTAATTGTGACATTGCATTTCTCGTAATCGAGGTTATAATCAATAAAAGGATAGCTTTTCAGGCTTTTGAAAACACTTCCGTCCTCCTTCATAAATATCATGACAACTCCCACTGCTGATGCAACCGGATTATTCAGATTTCCAAAAGTAAAAAATTTCACAAGGAGATTATTCCCATCGCTTCCTTTCACATTCACATACCACCATTCATACCAGTTTATTATGTTGCTTTCGTTCTGGTAATATTTGAAGTGTGCGGCGTCATCCACATCATCCGGCGGGTCGTTGCAGCACAGCAGGACGGATGGAGGTAAGGATGAAGGAGAACGCCCGTTATCACCATTTCTAAATTTTTCTTCTCCGGTTATGGAAACGACGGTCGTGAGAAGAATGAAAGAAATTGTGATGGCAACGACTTTTCTCATGGATTTTATATGAAAATTGCCTATTTATCATTTATCCATGTGAATAATGTTATGCATCCTTTATCACTTCATGCAAGCAACATGTATATCTGCTCCTATCATTTTCATATATCTGCTGAAAAAGTGATGATAAAACAGATTTTTTATGGACGGCAGCATAAATAAAGTGAAAAAAGGGTATATTGCCATTAAACATTATTGGATGTTAGCACTCCGTCAGATAGCCAATACCATCAAAATAGTCGCACACTATTTTCCAACAAACTGCCCCGTTTCCATATTTCTTATGACTCTATTCCATGGGTAAACCCTGCCATTCATGACAATATATGTTCTGCTTTCGAGGATATTAGCTGCATCAACAGCAGTGCCAATATTAAGGATGGCATCAGAATCGGAAAACTTTTCCGGTTTCATCGCTCCCGTTTGAATTATAATTTTATCTTTGATTTCGCTCAGGTTTTTGGCCGTTTCAATCATAATGTCTGTGCTCATCGGTGGTATCCAAGCCATCCTTCTGAAGCAGGAGAATGATTTTAAATTCAGGATTCAAGCTGACTTTTCCCAGAATTTCCTTCACTGCAGATTCTCCGATTTCAAAAACATAACTATTTGTCACTCTCGGGTAATCCTTGTCTATGCTCCCGCCGGTCTGGATAAATGTGACTTTAATGTATTGAATGAGCACAAGATTGTTTAAATTAATTTCTATTTTTACGTATTGTTTTCTAGCCCACTGATTTTATGTTCTTTTCAGTCTTTCCACGGTTGAGATGCCAAGCAGGTTATCATTTCCACTTTGAGTTTCTGAGCATGGAAAGGTTAATCATATACGCCCGCGCTCAACGGCATCTCCGCATCCACATCCTCTTTCTTCAGGAATAATATCAATTGCCTCGTTGACCACTTTTACAACTACCTTTCTCATTTTTTTGTATATGTTCGCTATCTCTCCTGCAGGCAGGTTTTGTTGCAGCCCCGCAGCCATATTTGAAACGATGCATAGCGAGGCATAGCATATGCCTCTCTCTCTTGCAAGTGTAACCTCAGGTGCAAGAGTCATGCCTACAACATCGGCAAATTCGCTCATCACGGATATCTCTGCTTTTGTCTCAAATCGCGGACCCTCTGTTACTGCATATATTCCTTCAAAAACGGGACCGTATTTATCCGCTGCCTTCATTATTGCATCTCTAGCTTCAGGGCAGAAGGGTTTGCTCATGTCAACGTGTACCACTTCATCATCAAAAAATGTGGACACTCTATTCGTAAAATCTATGAAATCATCCGGGACAAACAATCCTCCTGTCGGTATGCCTTCATTCATTGAGCCGACAGTGCTCACTGCGATAATTCTTTCAACCCCTGCATTGACAAGCGATTGTATGTTGGCCCTATAGTTTATTTTATGGGGCGGTAGTGCATGTCCTTTCCCATGCCTCGGAAGAAAAAATATTTTCCTATCTCCATGGGTGGTGTATGTCAATTCCACAGTTCCGTAGGGTGTCTCAACATCCATTTCATTGCCTTCAAAATCACAGACGCCCGTACCGCCTATCAATCCTATCCTCATCATATGTGCTATCGCTTTTTCGATATATAAAAATGACTAAATTTCCTCCCATTCCTTTAGTATGGATTCCCAACTGAATTTTTCTATGCCATCGATACCCTCCAGCTTCCTGATTATTCTCTCGTATCCCTTGCCCAGCGTCCTGATGCGTATTTTCGCAAGTACATCATGTTTCCCCGCAAGGGCAGATACAGCCGTCACTCCCCTTATATGCCATATCTTTTTTGTCAATTCATCTATTGACTGGTTTCCCTTTGCATTTATGAAGACGTATGCCTTCACCTCGGTCAGGGCAAATGTCATAACGCCCAGCACCACAAGTACGATGCCCATGATCTTTATTATAAGAAGCGTAGGATTTGCAGAGAAAGAGAAATCCATGTATCTGGAAAGAAGTATCGAAAACGGTATGACAAAAATTATCGTGGATGCTTTGACCGCTTGGGATATACTTGCCTTGCCCAGACCCAATGCCCTTATGTATAAAACGTATGCAAAGAAGGTCACACCCATTGTGAGCGACAGCCAGGGGTAATACTTTGATGCAGTTCTTATCGAATCGATGAAATAAGTCCTGCTATACAGAAGTACGATGACAGAAGTGAATACGGTTGTAAAAATGACATTCCAGAGGCGGATATTGATGGAGTCGTTGGGTTTTTTATTGATTTTCATCAGCTTCAGTTTTCTCTGGTATATTGCCAATACAACCCATCCGGGATTCATGATAAGGAATATGACAAGCAATGCCATCACGTTTATCTCTCCTGACAGCGAAATGGACGCCATTATCGCACCGAAAGTAACTATTATCGATGACTCTATTTCTGCCAGAGTGGGCGTATCCTTCTCTGACAGAGATTCTGTAATAAGCAGATATAAAATCACGACCTGGAAAAACGGTAGCACTGCAGACGGGTCGATAAAGACAGATAGGATGTAGAAGTAACCAAGAGTGTTGACAGTATTGCCTATTCCTGCCATAACATGATAGCCCACTTCATCCCTTTTTATTAATCTCACTCTCCTAAAAGAAGGGTCTATCCTTGAGCCGATGCTCTTACCGCCAACGGGAATTGATAGAAATAACGATAGAAAGATGGTTATAAAAACGCCGACAAGAAATACGGATACGCAAAAAATCCACGGGTTTTTGATATAAAAATAGGATATTACACCATCTATCGATGTAGTTACGGCCGCTATAAGCGAAGATGCAGTAAGAAGAATATAGAACAGGTATCTCTTCCTTATTCTTATCCTCATAATTCTATCTCTTTTTCTATGACTGATGTGGTGGTCCTCTTTATGCCGCCCGCAAGCTGGATTTTATCTGTAACCTCCATCAGTTCTTCCAGCTTTTCCACGCTTACCCTTGTTATGATATCATAATCTCCAGTGGTAACTGCGATGCTTTTTATGTTCTCTATCTTTCTCAACTTATCAAGCACTTCCTCCAGTTTTCCCACATATAATAATATCAGTACGTAAGCTTTTATCATGCTCTCACCGTATCAATAGAATATATACGGGATATATAAAGAATTATAAAATTATTCTGTCCAATCCTTCGATATATATTTAAACATAATCAGATTATATGACCGAAAAATGAAGGAACCCCGTTGGAAAGAAGCAGAATTTGAGGAGATAGAATACGAGCCAACCAGTATAAAGGAACTGCTCGTGGAGATGAAGAACATATCGGAACTCATGGTGGACCTTGCATATTCCGCCATTCTTTTCAATAATTCCGATATAGCAGGGGAGGTAAAATACCTAGAAGTGCATATAGAGAAACTCAACTATCAGATACGTATTATGGCCATGCTCGCCGCCCGCACGACGGAAGATGCAGAGAAACTTTCTGGCATTCTCCAGATGGCAGAGGCAACCAAAATGATATCGGGTGCGGCAGGTGACATGGTAAAGTTGCTATCGGTAAAACTGAAGCATCCTTTGCTGCCAAGAATTCTGAAGGAATCGGACGAGATGATAAAGAAAATGGTGGTCGGGGGGGACTCTGCAGCCGTGGAGAAAAGTCTGCCGGAACTCCATGTGGCATCGGAAACAGGCGTCAGGATTATAGCGTTACGAAGGGGAAACAGATGGTTTTACAGTCCCAAAGATGTTGCCCTGAAAAAAGGGGATGTCATGCTGGGGGTGGGGCCGGAGGAGGGACTTGAACAACTAGATAAATTTTTAAAGGGAAAGGTAGGGGTATTGGAATGAGCGAGAAGGAAGCCGAGGAAATGCTACTGGAATTGAAGGAAAGGGCTGAATTAATGGTGGATCTGGCGTATTCTTCGGTGATATATGATAACATAAATCTTGCAGAGGAAGTATACGAACTGGAGGAGTTTATAGATGTTCTCAATGACAAATTACAACGACTTGCGATAAAGGATGTGAAAAACGAGGAACTGGAGGTGAATGATGCCCTTGCAATGATTCAGCTTGCAATATGTTCCGAGATGATAGCGGACGGTGCAAGAGAGATAGCAGATGTTGAGTTGAGGGATGTGGAACTTCACCCGATAATAAAGGAGAGCATTCTAGAATCAGATGAAGTGTTCGTCAGGGCGGTCATTGCCCCGTCATCGGTTTTGAAAGACAAGAAACTCAAGGATATGGAACTTGCATCAAAAACAGGCATGTGGATAATTGCGATAAAAAGAAAGGGTAGTTGGGTATATGAAATAGACAAAAATACCGTCCTGAAGGAAGGAGATGTCACATTCGCAAGGGGGGTAAGGGAGGGGATAGAACACTTTAATGCCCTTATGGAAGGGACAGAAGAGGAAATATAATTGCAAGGAACCTAAATTGTATGGTTTTTCCCTCAAGGGATAGAAAACTCCTATCGGCATTTTGTCGTTGTTTTCTATTTAATTTGTCCTAGACATAAAGGTTCGGATTTTCTCGCCTGGATTCCATGAAATAAATTACTCCTGTCCATACTTAAAAATCCAGGACATATATGATTCGTCCCCTGAAACCCCCACTGCCCCTGCATTTATCTCGATTTTTCCGTCATTATCAAAATCCCCCACGCAGGTAACGGCAAGCAGCCCGTAGGTATCTTTTATCACATATTCTTCCGTATAAGTCGTTCCATTCCATTGTAAAATATGCACGAAATTTGTGCCCACGCATACCTCCTGAATACCATCATCATCGACGTCCCCGATATCTATTGCTTCTATTGTATCCTCCTCGCCATACCATACCCTGTCCCATATTTCTTCGTAGGTATCGCCATTCCACTTCCATATCTGAAGTTCCGGATACCTGAAAGTGACATGTATTTCAGGAAGACCGTCATCGTCACTGTCCTTGGCAACGCATCCGAACACATGGTGTTTGAATTCGGAAAGCACTGTCGGCACAAATTCCCCACCGTCCCAATCAAGAACGACCAGTTTTCTGCCAGCCCCGCATATCACCTCGTTATCGCCGTCTCCGTCCACATCGGCTATCCACGGGAAATATATGGAACCGTGGTCTTCATCACTCCATGATGCTTCCTCTACAAACTCGCTACCGTCCCACTGAAGGGCAACAAGCTCCGGGGCACCATCATAACCGCCGGTGACTATGACCTCATTTTTTCCGTCGTTGTCATAATCTCCCACCACACAATCAAGTGTTGTTCCATACTGCCCTTGCTTCTCGGAAATGATGATATATCTGCCGAGCAATTGATAACGGTTTCCATTCCATTTGAAGGCGGAAAAGTGGCATCCCCATGCAACCCCGATTTCATTCTGCCCGTCGTTGTCGATGTCAGCAATGCTGAAGCCCGTGGCGGAACCAAAAGGTTGCGGGACGTTATAATAATTTCCTCCCAGATTCATCCATATGCCATATCCGATGCCGAATACAGGGTCTACGATTTTTTGCTGTTCGTAGTACGTCTGTTTATCCTCGTCCCACTTCATGACGCGCATGAACGGGTCACGCCCTCCGATTAGCAGCTCGTTCTTTCCGTCGTTGTCCGCGTCGCCGACCGGCTGCGGGCCCTCGTAACGGGCTGACCACCACCAGAGCTTGCCGTAATCTTTCTCCCACTGGATTTCGTATGCATCATCTGTCTGGGCGGCACAGGATTTTTCATCGTTGCATCTCTCCTCATGAATGAAACTTACTTCGCCGCCGGTATTGCATGGCATCGCGAATATGAATCCATTCAGCAGAAGAGAAAAAAGCACTGCAATTCCGATTAACTTTACATTCATCTCAATCACCATTGTGAAATGGCAATGGGAATATAATTCTTGTTACATCCCTGCAAGGCTGGCTGGGAAATCTATTTAAGCACGGGGGAAATTCAGGAACTCTGTAGTTGCCGGTTGCCCCGGATAAATCCGGAGGATGGATATGGATGATGATGAGTACGAACTCGTTGAAAATGCGGCTGGAAGACTGGTACCAGATGTGATAAACGGACGCAAGGCGATACCTTTTATGGGCGTGAATAAATACAAGCCGGAAGGGAGAAAAGCCGCCCCTTTTATATCCACTTGTATCGATTATCCGGCGGATGGAAACAAGGTGGTCAGCGACCTCAAAACAGCATTGAAACTTTGCGGTTTGAAAGACGGCATGGGCATATCCACGCATCACCACTTCCGGGACGGGGATATACTGGCAAACATGGTATTCGACACTGCAGCAGAACTGGATGTGAAGAATTTACGATGGTTCCCCAGTGCCGTATTTCCGTGTCACGAGCCGATTATAAAGCATCTGGAGAGCGGAGTGGTACATAACGTTGAGGGAAGTTTGAACGGACCGTTGGGGGACTACTGCTCAAGAGGAAAGATGGAAGGCATGGGCGTGCTGAGGTCACACGGCGGGCGGTACAGGGCAATTCAGGATGGGGACATCCATATAGACATTGCCGTTCTAGCTGCTCCCACCGCGGATGCCTTCGGCAACGGCAACGGGCTTTACGGACCTTCGGCATGCGGGCCTTTGAGTTATACGAAGGCCGATTATCAGTATGCTGATAGGGTAATAGTGGTAACCGACAATATTGTGCCTTTCCCGTGCTATCCGTGGGACATTGTCGGCAATTATGTTGATTATGTGGTTGTGATGGACAACATCGGCAAACCTTCAAAAATCGTTTCAGGGACGACAAGAATAACCGCCAATCCTGACAAGTTGAGGATAGCCGAGATGACCGCACGTTTTCTCGATGACGCTGGGATAATGCATGACGGTTTCAACTTTCAGGCCGGTGCAGGAGGTACATCACTTGCGTTTGTAAACTTTCTTGGAAAAATGATGAAAGAGAAGGGCATAAGGGCAAGGGCAATGTTGGGAGGAACAACTGAATATATGGTGAATATTCTTGAGGAGGGGCTGGGCGATTACGTACTGGACGGCCAGAGTTTCGACCTTGATGCCATCAGAAGTCTAAGGAAAAACCCAAATCATGTACTCTTTGACATAATGCAATGTTATAATTTTCATTCCAAGGGGAACACGACCTTCATGATGGATGCCATCGTACTCGGGGCGACCGAGGTGGATGTGAACTTCAATACAAATGTTGTCACCCACTCCGACGGCAGGATGCTTCATGGCATAGGGGGCTGGCAGAATGGCCTTCTGGCAAAATGCACAATAATTACCATCCCTTCTCTCCGTCGCGACATGCCGATGATACGGGATGAAGTTACAACGCTTGTGGGCCCCGGGGAACTGGTGGATGTCGTTGTCACCGAGAGGGGCATAGCAATAAACCCCGGAAGAAAGGATTTGATTGAAGCCACTGCAGAGTCGGAACTTCCAATACGCCCCATCGAGGAAATAAAAGGGGAAGCGGAAAATACATGCGGTAAACTCGCCAGCAAAGCGGAGCACGGGGACAAAGTGGTTGCTGTTGTCGAATGGATTGACGGCACTATTCTGGACAGCATCTGGGAAGTGAAGAATTGATTCCCGCAAGGTTTTTATTAATTCAAATGATAAGAATCGGATGCGGAACCGCAGCAGAGCGTTTGCAATTGTAATCATTCTCATCGGCGTATCTGTTCTGAGCGGATGCCTGGGAGATAAAAACAAAGATTCAGATGGAGATGGATTAAGTGATAAAGATGAGAGAAACATATATCATACAGATCCTAAAAACAATGATACAGATAATGATGGTTTATTAGACGGAGAAGAAATTAACATTTATTATACTAATGCAACTAATCCAGATACTTCTGGAGATGGTTTATTGGATGGTAAAGCTGTAGAATTAGGATTAGATCCCACTCAAGACTATCCTTTAGTCGGATATGGATACGAAAAAGGATTAGATGACACAATATCACAAGAATTTCAAGATGTAACTCAAAACACAACTGAATATTATAGAGGACTTTGAATAACCCACCGGTATTTTATCTTCTGTCTTTCTGTCGCATAAATCATGCGAAATCTTTGTTTCTTGTCCTATTTTTTGTTTGTTTTTTGCCTTATTTCTCCAATTTTTCTG